>Ga0265298_10000071_pt1 | contig 146720 bp, 131 predicted proteins | sample AusTroGonzalo_MG_3_FD_193486 | JGI IMG/M metagenome (GOLD analysis project Ga0265298, IMG submission 193486) | Bovine rumen microbial communities from tropical cattle in Woodstock, Queensland, Australia - Gonzalo_01 | ecosystem: Host-associated > Mammals > Digestive system > Stomach > Rumen ...
GGGAAGACGGGAACAGCATTCAGATAGTGACAGAAGTCTTTGCGCCTGGTGGCTTTGATACTGCTGTTGCTAAGATCGATCTAAACAACGGAACGGCAAGTGATGTAAAGCTTTTAAAAGATGATGACGGAAAATCACTCGGATTGGAAGATGGAAAGAATTCTTATGGTGTTTCTGAGGTCAGCGTCGCAGGAGAATATATCATCCCGATTATCCTTACGGGTGACAGTCCAAGTTCCATGAGTGTTCACGCATATTCGTTTAAGGGTTCGGAGTATTTGTGTGAACTTGATTTCAGCGGCATACCCGCTGTAAACAGCGTTGAAGAGTTTTCTTATGACTCTAAGAGCAATTCTTTGTTTACTGTGGGTTATACATATGCTGACGGCCCTGTGGTGTTAGAGTTTAATCCCGATACCGGCAGCAGGATCAGGTATGAAAAATACGAAATGCAGTCTGAAGGGAAGGCAAACCTGGCAGACTATAAGAGTGTTGATTCCGGTGAGTTGTGCAAGATAGATAAGCTCGGTAATATTACAACATTCGATATGCAGACTCAGGAAGTAAAGACTGTTGTTGATAATAACTGGTACACACCGTATTTTGCTGATCTCATAAATGACGATACAAAGCTTGTTTCCTGCAGCAGTGATACAGCGGTTATCTATTCAAGAAAAGAAACAGGTTATACTCTCTTTTTCTCGGGACTTGATGAGACGGTTACGATTCTTAAGAAAGCTGACAGGAATCCTCATGCCGGCAAGAAGATCATTGAACTCGCAACTCCATTAGATCAGGATATGACGGAGTATTTATCTGATGCCATATATGAATTCAACAGAACAGATAATGAGTATCTCATCAGAGTCTGGAGTAAATACAAGGATGGTATTGTAGCCGGAAGAAATATCGCAACACTTAATGCAGACGATGATAAATTCTATACCATGATTCAGGAGCTGATTGGTGCAGATGCTCCGGATATTGCGGTAGGCATACAGAAAAACTATGCAATGAGAGAAGATATCTTTGAAGATCTGGCAGGATATCTTGATCAGACGGTAATAGAACAGCAGTTTGCGAATATCTTTGAAGCTTGCAAAATTAACGGCAAACAGTATTTCCTGCCGGTTACGCTCGAGATCGAAGGACTGGTGGTTGATAAATCACTTATTCAGAACGACGTAAGTGGAATATCTTTCGATGAGTATGACTATATGATCGAAAATGATCTGTTTGGATTCTCGCCTTATGACTATCCTTTGTCGGAATATAACTATAAGAAGGATTTTGTTATATCCTGCATAGATACAAAGGGCGCAATAGAGGGAAATAATGCAAACTTCGGTACGGACCAGTTCTATGCAGCCATCGAATATTCAAATGAACATTTCGTAGCGGACGGCTTTACAAAATCTGATGTGAATCTGCCATGGGACGATGAGATGAAGAGAGCCCGTACTGGATGCCGTTACGACAGACTCGGAAGTTACCTGGATTATGTGCATGCATGTGAAACGGCTGAAGGTGAATATGCAATAATCGGTACGCCTTCGGTAGATGCTTCCGGTCCGAGATTCAGAGCAATTGAAACTATCTCAGTAACAACCAAATCCGATGTGAAAGACGGTTGCAGGAAGTTTTTAAATTTCCTGTTTGGAGGTGCCGGTTACAGCAATTCTGACAGAACGTTCCAGAATATAGTTACCAACAGGGAAATAATGGAAAAGAACATCGGACTTACTGCAGAACTGAATAATACAGGATACGATGTTGACCAGTCCATGAGCACATACATGTCGGGACTTGATGATTATAAGCTTGTTTACGGATTTAAACGTTCAACCGGATCGATGGAAGGAAATTTTATGAACAGCCTTGAGAACATCTCAATCTATTACTACGATGATCCTGTCATCACGGCATTCATTATTGAGGAAATAGCTCCGTACTATGCCGGAGACCGTACGTTAGATGAGACTGTAAAGATCTTAAACGACAGGGTTAACAAGTATATCAAAGAAATGTGATATTATATCCGTGGTTAAGTGATTTGATTTTCGGCGCTTTACATACGGATATATGGAATTAAGGACTAAAAGCAAACGCGAAGAAATATCCGCAGTACGATGAGGGTCTGAGTACCGCAAACATATGAGGGGTTTGAGCTGACAGATGATCATAAGAGAATATACTTCGTTTAACGAAGATGAGATAAAGCGCCTGTACTCCGAAGTCGGCTGGAAAGCCTATACCGATAACATGCAGGCATTGATGAAGGGGTTTGAGAATTCACTCCTTGTATTGGCTGCGTATGAAGGTGACGAGCTGCTCGGAATAATCAGATGCGTTGGAGACGGACATACGATCGTGTTTGTCCAGGATATCCTTGTGTTTCCGGATAAACAGCGTCAGGGAGTGGGTACGGCTCTGCTTAAGAATGTTTTGGAAAGATTCTCTGATGTCAGACAGATTGAACTAGCAACGGATAATACGCAGAAAACGATAGCATTCTATAAGTCTCTTGGATTTATGGAGTTTTCCGAGATCGGATGCTGCGGTTTCATGAGATACAGATAACAGAGGGGATAAGGATGGGAAATTTCTTTACGGCAGATACTCATTTCGGTTCGGATTCAAAAGCAATCCTGATTCGTGATAACCGTCCGTATAAGGACATTAACGAGTACACGGCAGATCAGATAAGAATATGGAATGAACAGGCATCTTCTGATGACACGATATATGTTATCGGTGACTTTTGTAACTGCAGTCCTAAGAACGAGAAGAATTTCATCGAAAAAGATTTCAGGAGCGGTCTTACCGTATCGAAGCAGATAAATGCGCATATCATCCTCATTATCGGAAACAATGAGCAGCGTGTTATCGATGATTACTTCGACGGTTCTTTTGAAAAGTTCCGTGAATACTGCATGACTGATCCGTCATGCAAATTCGATGACGTAAAGCTTAATGATTATGTCGATATAAACGATGAGAAGTTCTTCCTGACGCATAAGCCTACTGATCATGTTGATCATTGTCTTAATCTGTTCGGACACGTTCACAGAGGTCTTGGCGTGTGGCGTCCGTATGGCTTTAATGTCGGCGTTGATCTCAATCACTTCAGGTTGTTCAGTGAAGATGACATTGTGTATCTGCTCGGACAGAAAAAGAAATACTGGGATATTGATCCTGATATCAATTGCTGAGTTTTATCAGTTTGATCTCGGCATCATGATCGACAGTGTGAATTCGTTGTTTTCGGATTTTGCTTTTATGATGCCGTCGTTGTCTTCTACCGCACGCCTTATGTTCATCAGACCGAATCCATGATGATCCTTGTCTTTTTTGGATGTGTAACCGGAATAGTTTAAGAGCTTTTCAACGTCGATCTTGCCGGTTGCCGAATTGGTGATCTTGATGATATTGAATTTATCAGTGCGTTTGATGCTGAAAGATACAAATGGATCTTTGCATGCGGATGCTGCTTCGATCGCATTATCAAGTGCATTCGCAAAAATGCTGCACATATCCATCGGCTTCATGTTCAGACCGCTTTCGGCTACACCGTCAAGCGAAAACATGATGTTCTTCTTATCCATTCTGTCTGCTTTCATGGATATGATGATGTCGAGCGTCTCGTCGCCGGTGACGTATTTGGGTGAGAGGGAACTGATGTTCCCGAGCATGTCATTAATATGCTCTTTGGCTTTGTCTATATGACCTTCATCGAGCAGCATCTGAGTGATCGCAAGGTTATTGTTAATATCGTGTCTGAAAGCTCTGGTTTCAGTCTGCTTCCTTTTGTATTGTTCGATGTATTCGAGTTCAGCGGCAATGTAGGATTCCTGGGCCTTATTCTTTTCTCGCAGTGATCTGTCAGTGGCGGATGCAAGCACGAAGACCGGAGCTGCAAGTCCCAGAAGTAATATGCCTATTGCAAATAACACGCTTATGAGGTGATATCTGATATCTAAAGAATAATCGGCAGCAGGAAGTACTGCGGGGAAAAACGGAACGACAATGAAAAATACTGTCCATACAATGAAAAGAATTCTGTCCTGAATGCTTAAGACGGTGATTTTTTTTGGTTTATAAAAACCAAAATATACAATGGCAAACAATGCCGCGTAGATTATAAAGCACATGCAGTTTAATAAAAACCACAATGGGCCGGTTCCAAGGTTTTCTACATAAATCTTATTTAACACTTCTTCAGTCCCACCGAGAAGATAGATTGCTATCATGTAAGAGAAGTTGGTTATGTAGAGTGTCAGGAGAAAGAAACAGATTGTAGATTCGATTGCCCGTTTTATCCGGTGTTCTTTGAATGCAAACAGATAGAATATGAATGAATATACATACATTAAAACGGTTACTATCCCATTAAGAACGTCGAGACTGTCTTTATCTGTTCCCAGGAAAAAGATGTTCTCAATGATGGCGGTAGTTCCGGTCAGTGCCAGGATTCCCAGTGTCATGAGAACATGTTTTTTAGATAACACAACTGTTCTTCCGAGAAAGCATGCGGCGACGAGAACGACCAGCAAAAGACCGATCATATATTGGGAGTAATTAAAAATTAATGATATCCAGTCTATCAAACTGCTGGTTTCAAGTAAACCTGAATCGAACATATCAGAAAGCTGCTCCTTCTACATAGGCATACAATGTGTCTTTTAGTGTTTTTACGTTATTGCGGCTTATGGGAAGAGTGATTTCATTATCCATGACAACATCGTTCTTAACGATTCTCTTTACTTTGTTCAGCGATATCAGATAACCTCTGTGGATCCTGAAGAATCCGAAGTTTTTCAGCTGCTCTTCGTAGTCGCTGATATTGTATCTTGTGATGTATTCTTCTTTGGAAGTTACGATCCTGACGTTCTTGTCCATTGATTCCATATAGATGATGTTGTTGATGTCGATCAGGATATCTTCGCCTTCTGACTTAATGATTATCTGATGGGCGTTGTTCTGTTTATCCTGGACGTATCTGATTATCTCTTTTACTTTGTTGGGGTCTGCAGGCTTTGTCAGGTATCTTAAGGCATTGACCTCGTAACCTTCGAGCGCATACTCAATATGAGATGTAAGGAATACGATAAAGACACTGTCTGATGCGGAACGGAGTTTCCGGGCAAGTGTGATGCCGTCGATTTCCGGCATTTCTATATCTAGAAAAACGATATCGAACGGGCACTCTTCAAAGCGGTTTAAGAGGATCCTTCCATCAGAAAACGTATTGATATCATAATCAGTATCAATTAGAAGTTTATTAAGACAAGATTTAAGTTCTATTCTGTATATTTCTTCATCATCACAGATGGCGATACGCACTGGATTGTTCCCCCGGAAAATTAATATATTGAATTCTATAATAATTGATTTGCTGTTTGCAATATACCGTTTACGGCAGAAAATACACCATTCACGCCATTTCCCTTATACGAAGAACCCTGAATGCTACAATCGCCAAAGTTATCAATTTGCGTGGAGGGAAATGGATCAATATGGCAAAAGAATTATCAAATCAGGCAAGATGGAAACCCTGGAAGGGCGTTGTTTTATTCGTTATTACTCTTGTTTGGCTTTTATCAGCCAGCTGTTTGTCCTTTTTTATTTCTGGCACAATAGCTACGTTTATAGCTCAGTTGGGATTTTTGGGAATAGCGATAGTTGCATGCCTTATCAACAAGACGCCGCTGAAGGAGGTGTTCCCGCTGAAGAAGATTACGGTAAGAGATTTCTTCGGAACCGTTCTTATGTGGATTGGCGCGCTCCCGCTTGGCCTTCTCAGCGCTCTTGTTGTAGGTAAGTTTATGCCGGAAGCTTTTACTGATGTTACATCCGGCCTTACAGAAGTATCCAGGGGTATAATTGTTTTAGGTTTTATTACGACTGTTATTTGCCCTCCGATCTGTGAAGAGGCCATCATGAGAGGTGCCGTTCTCAGCAATTTCCGCGGAATCAAGAAGGATTGGGTTATTGTTCTGATCATTGGTATCATGTTCGGTATACTTCATACAGATCCGATCAGATTCATAAACACATCGCTTATGGGCGGATGCCTTGCTTATCTCATGGTTAAGCGTAACAATTTCGTGTTGCCCGCCATGTTTCACTTTTTCAACAATTTTGTCACTCTCGGAATTGGCATCATCTCATCTGCGACTGCTGAGCAGGCTGTTGAGTCATACACGACAGCTGAGGTTACAGCAGAAACCGTAAACCTGATTCCGTCAATGATGGTTGTCGCATTCCTTTGCCCCCTGTTGCTTGTTCTTGGTGCCCATCTCATCAAGCGTCAGTCTGAATTGGATGCAGGTGAGGAGAAGAAGGGCATGAAGCTTGGTGCAAAGATTGGATTGTCAGTCATTCCGTGCCTGTTACTCCTCGGCGGAGGAATCGCACTTACCATGATGTCAATGAGCGCGTGATATCAGATAAAATCAGACAATGGAATTATAAGGCTGTCTCGTATGAGGCAGCCTTTTTCCGAAACAGCTGATTTTACTGGTTTTCCGGACATTCAGGAATAAAATAATAAATTTTTTAAGGCAAATATGAACGCTAATTCTCAAACGGTTGTATAATTAACATATCTGAAAGTGCTTCAGATTATTGTGCTTATGATCTTAATTTAAAGTGCTATAGAAATTTCTAATTCTTAAAGGAGCCTAACCAATGAGTAAGGAAAGTAAAGAGCAGCAATTAGATCAGCTATTGAGAGGCGTTTACAGAATGTGCGTCAACAGGGACGATTGCAACGGTTGTCCTTTTTATATCACTAAGTGTACATTTGAAGAACCTAAGCCCAGTACATGGTTTGACGAAGAGACTATTGAGATAAGTGCTCCCGTTGAGGCTGAAAAGCCCGTGGAACAGAAAGTTGCCGAGACCCCCGCAGAACCGGTTGCACCAGCGGTAACACAACCTGTAGCGCAGCCTGCAGCGGCTGATGATTCTGATGGCACATGGCTCGTAAGTACCACTATGGGCAGTGTCTTTACAAAATATGTCTTTATCTGTTCCAAGTGCGGATACAAGAAGGAATCTATTTTCTCCATGACACCCATCACATTCTGCCCTGAATGTGAGAAGAAAAAGGCCGCTCAGACATAAGTAACATTGTTACATTGCGGATTATTGTACCTGGTCAAGGCTGTTTCAGTATGAGACAGCCTTTTATTTTAAGAATTTACAGTTTGTTTAACGCGCATTAAAGCGATGTGTCAGGTAAATGTTGTAGTATTCAGTCATGCTATAATTCTTTTGTCTTAAAAGTTGAAGTGTACATTGTCATAAAACAGTTGTGCAGGAAAGGACATATCATATGAATTCATTTTCTGAGAAACTCGTCGGAAATATCAACAAAGTCATAGTAGGTAAGGACAAGCAGATCGAACTTCTGCTCGTGTCTCTCCTGGTCGGAGGACATGTATTGCTTGAAGATGTTCCCGGAACGGGCAAGACAAAGACGGCCAGAGCACTGGCTCAATCGCTCGATCTGGATTTTAAGCGTGTCCAATTTACCATCGATCTTTTGCCTTCCGACCTGACAGGTATTAATTTCTTCGACCGTAAGGAGAATGACTTCGTTTTCCGTAAGGGACCGGTCTTTACTAATATTCTCCTTGCTGATGAGATCAACCGTGCAACTGCCAGGACCCAGTCAAGTCTTCTCGAATGTATGGAAGAAAAGCAGGTAACAGTGGACGGTGAGACCAGAAAACTTGAGCTTCCTTTCCTCGTTATAGCAACTCAAAACCCGGTTGAATCCCAGGGAACATTCCCGCTTCCTGAGGCTCAGCTGGACCGTTTTCTGATGATGATCAAGATGGACTATCCCACACATGATGAGAGTATTGCAATACTCAAGAGATTTGCTGTTGACGATCCTCTCAGCAGTCTTACGGCTGTAACAACCAGAGAAGAGATCACGTCGATGCAGGAACAGGTTAAGAATGTTTATGTTTCTGACCTTCTCTATGATTATGCGACGCGGATCGTTGAAGCAACCAGGGAATCAGGTGACATTGCAGTCGGTGCCAGCCCGCGTGCGCTTCTTGCTTATGTGGCTGCTGCCAAGGCATTGGCATTCGTACGGGGCCGTAATAACTGTATTCCTGATGATTTCAAGGAGCTTGCGGTGCCTATCCTTGCACACCGTCTGACAGTCCGTTCTCAGCGTTCTGTATCAGGCGAGGGCAGGTTCATGTCAAAGCGTGATTCTGCTGCTGAGCTCATCAATAAGATCCTTAATGAAGTTTCCTGCCCTACGGAGGATTTCAGCAAGTAAGCTGCCTGTATTATGGAACTGATCGTATTTGCCGGTGTTCTCATTGCTGTATTTGTGGTAGAAGTTATCTACTACCGTCTGCATGCGCTCGATAATCTTAATCTTAAGGTGGATTTCTCTAAAAATGTTGCAGGTTTTGGAGAAGATGTTGAACTGGTCGAGGTGGCTGAGAACAGAAAACGTCTGCCACTTCCTTTTATTATCCTTAAGTTCGAATGTCCGCGTGAGATCAAGTTCTATGATATGGAGAATACATCGACGTCGGATCACCTTTACCGCGAAGACATGCTTACCATGAAGGCCTACTCGAAGCATACCCGCCGTATCAAGGCCCAGTGCACCAAGCGCGGTTACTACATTTTTCCGAGAGTCGGAATAACCACATCTGACCTGTTCCTTACAGAACGCTTTACCAGGGATTTTGAGAATGACTCTTATCTCGTCGTTCTTCCGGAGCTCATAGATACTAATCTGATGCGGACTCTTACGTCGGTTACATTGAGTGACCTTCAGTGCAGAAGAACACTTCTTACTGATCCGTTTACATTGGCCGGCATCCGCGAATATGACCCTAATGATCCGATGAAACTCATCAACTGGAAGGCCAGTGCCAAGACCGGTAATCTGATGGTCAACCAGAATGCTTCCACATGCACACAGAAGGTTCATGTGTTCATGAATCTTGATTTCTATAACCAGAAGCATTCCACGTCGCTGCTGGAGGCTTCCATAAGTCTTGCGTATTCATATCTTTATGAGCTTGCTGATCTGGGCATCCCTGCATCTATCTATACGAACGGACGTGACGTAATTACCGATTCACCGGCAATATCCGAGACGGATCTGGGTTCAGAAACCCTCGAAGAGCGTGCAATTATGCTCGCCAGGATCGATCTGAAAAAGACGGTAGTCCCTTTTGAAGAGATCCTTGAGAAGTATATTTCCTCAACTGACCGTGATGATTTTATCCTTGTAATATCCCCTCAGTTTAATGGTAACTTCCGTTCGCTCATTTCAGAGGTAAAGACACGACGCCCGTCTGTACATTGGCTTATGCCGAGTTACAAGACGACACCGGATGCCAATCCCGAACCGGATATCTCATCTTCGTACATAAGATGGGAGGTGCTTGGACATGACTGATCCACTCGGCATTTTCTCGACTACAACTACCATGACGAACATTCACGGAAAAACGGTCATTAAGGAGCGTGACAGCCTTGTTGCCGAGATGCTTCTGTCAATGATCATCGGCATTACCATATTGTCTTGCGTGACATTTGTTAAGTTTTATATAAGCATCATTAACGTCGGCATGTATCCGGCTTATGCGCTGTTGCTTGTCCCGCTGATCCAGATGTTCATCAGAAGGGCCAGGATCAACAATCTGTTTCTGATAATAATCCTTAATCTTCTGGTTTCTGCGGCTGCTTTCTTCGTGTATATCAATATTCCGGGGCTTGGTTTTGACACCGGTAAGGCCAATGCGTTTTATCTGGCGCTGATCCTTATTGCCTTCGCTTTGTTCTCGATCATCTACCGCGTAAAGCCGACATTTTATGCGAGTGATCAGGAGATGATCGTTTTCCCGGCATTTCTCCATTTGGCAGCATATTTGCTTTATGCGTTTTCCGGCGTGACGGATTTAGCCAGGGATGTCATTATCAATGCGTTGATCTGTGCTGTTATTTTCCTTATAATGCGTCAGCTCGCTCTGTTCGACGCGAAGTACTATCACTCGATCCATAAGATATCGAAATCTTCATCAACATTGAAGAAACAGAATTACAAGACTGTTGCTGGTCTTATTGGAATTGTCGTGGTTGCATTCGGCGTTCTTGCTGTTTTCCCTTATGAATTCGTTAACAAATACCTTCTCGTGATCGGTCGTGGTATCGCCGGCATTTTTGCCGTTTTGAGAGTATTCTTTGCAAACAGGGATTTTACTTACAAGATCGAGCCGGGAGAGGTTTTCCAAGAGGAGTTTGCCAAAGATTTGCCGGCTGACGATTCTTCACTTAGCATAATCGCAAAGATAGTCTTCGTCCTCGTATCTGTAATTCTCATACTCCTGATTCTTAATGTATTCCGTATCATCATCAATAATCTTCCCAAGATTACCAAGACAAGAAACCTTGATTACGATGACAAGATAATCGACAGCATTGAGGATATCAGACCTGAGAAGAGAATGATAATCGCTAAACAACAGGATTTCGGTACCGGATATGAACGCCGTGTCAGGAAGAGGTTCTACGACAAGACACGCAGGGCGATCAGGAAGGGACTTCCCGTCTCGGATGCTTCAACTCCGGGACAGATTGAGAATGTCCTTATGGCAAACGGCGATAACGAGATCGGATCCCTCAGACAGGAATACGAGAAGGTCCGTTACGGAAATGAAAAATCTTAATCATTTATTCTCCGATTGTTTATTTTTTATGCGGGTTTTGCGACAGCAAGGCCCGTTTTTTGGTGCTATAATATATAAATTAAAATTGTTATTTTTCTGTTTACAGGAGGGCATATGTTTACCTGGAATCTGCAGTATATTTCCAAAACAAGGCTTTCTGATGCCCTTCAGCAATTATCGATTGATACTTCCAGAGGAGATATCCTCATTAGGATCCATACAGCCATTCATACTGCTGATGAGGCTGTGGATCTTGCCGCATATATCAAAAAGATCGTTCCTGCAGCCCATATAATCGGTACGAGTACTCCTGCAGTTATCCATGAAGGCAAGCTTCACATGGACCAGTGCCTTATTTCGGTAACCCAGATGTCCCGTGCAGATTTGAGATCAGTAAAATTTGAATTTCCTGATGATCCGAATGATCTGGATCTGTCAGCAAGTCTTCTCTGCAGTCAGCTGAAAAATGCCCTGGTTAAGAGTGATAAGAGCCTTATGTTTGTTTTCTTCACGGAGAGTTACCGTGATGTTAAGCGTTTTGTTGATGCAAGTAACCTTTTGCTTCCCGGAGTACAGATGATCGGCGGCGTTGCCGGTGGAAATTCTCTGGCCGGAGTCGGTCAGGAACACCATGGCTTTGTCTTTGATGACGGGGGTTGGTCTGATAATGCCGTTATTGCTGCCTGCATTGACGGTGATAGATTTGATTCCATAAGTTCGGTTGTTACGGGTGTCCAGGTAGTTGATGGCGAGATGGAGATTACTGAAGCCACTGATAATGTGATCCGTGCAATTGATAAGGTCCCTGCAGCCGCAAAATACAGGGAAGGCATTGGCGATGCGATTGAATCCAAACCTGAGCTGGCCTTTCTTTTCCCCCTTGTTTACCCCAAGTACAACAACGCCCCGTTTATGTTCGGTTACAGCAAAGACGGCCTCCATACCAATCATAATATGGATGTCGGAGATAAGCTCCAGATGGGTTATATCTATGACAGGAAGATAATTGCGGATAACCGCAGCACATTCGGCATGGTCGAGAGCTTTGAGAAGGCAGAAACGTTATTTGCCTATTCGTGCAGAGACAGATTCAGGATCTATCCCAACAGCGTTCTGTGGGAACTCTCCATTTACGAGAATTCGAATATCAGCGGCTGTATTACCGAGGGCGAGATTGGCTGCATTGACGGCATGAATATATTCGCCAATTGTGCTTTTGTCCTGGCTGCGGCAGGCGAGAGCGAATCCTACCAGAAGTTTAACCCTTATGTTTTCTCAAATGCTGACATGATCGAAGCTGACAATAACCAGCTCATTGATTATCTGATGGCAGTGGAGAGCACTATTGATTCCGATCCGTCAATGGCATCGAATTTTAAGGGCTTCATCCGCAGCTGCGAGCTTAAGCTCCTTTATACCGAGAATGAGAGCATACTTAACGAAGCAGCCCTGCTGATGGATATCAAACTAAAGGGATATGACAGAGTATGTGTTATCGATGTGCTTGATACTCTCAGAATGCATATGGTCTTCTCGGAACAGAGAATCGATGCTACGCATAAGAGGTTCGTTTCAAGATGTACCGCCTTTGTTAACGGAAAGGATTATCATGTATATCTTCTTGATAAATGGAAGATTGCCATTGCGGCACCTTCATTCATGATCTCCCTTCAGAATTTTGCTGATGACATGAGAAAACTGCAGAAGGAACTTTTCGAGACATCTGAGCAATATATCGCAATAGTTCCTGTCTTTTGTCTTATTAACGGCTGCAACGAGGAAAATCTTGAGACTGACTATAATACCGCCCGTATGGAGATGCTTCACAAGAATATCCAGTTCTACATCTGCGAAGGCGGCAGTGAGGAGATCGATGAAGACAGCATCCGCGAGAAATATCACATGGTTAACGTCATTAACTATGCGCTCGCAAATGATAAGGTAATCCCTTATTTCCAGGGAATCTACGATAACGGTGCAAAGAAGATCCACCACTATGAGGCGCTTATCCGTCTCGAGGATGAGAACGGCGAGATCTACTATCCGGGAAAATTCCTTGATGTGGCAAGATCGTTTGGCCTCCTGTATGACGAACTCTCAAAGACGATGATCAGGAAAGTTTTTGAAATATTCAAGGATACTCCTGACAAGGCCGTAAGTATCAATCTTGGAATGCGTGATATCAAGAACGAGGATATTACGAATATGATCTTCGGATTCCTCTCAACGGCTAAATATCCCGCAAACTTTATTTTTGAGATATTGGAGAATGAGGACGTTGACGATTACGAACTCATTATCAGATTTGTTGAGAAGATCCATAAGTTCGGAGCAGCGATCTCGATCGACGATTTCGGAAGCGGTTATTCCAACCTGCTGCATCTGGCGAGCATTCCTTATGACTATATTAAGATCGACGGTTCAATCGTAAAGAACTGCTGCAATGTTCAGGAGTGTGAGAATCTGATCGCAATGATCTCCAGCTGGAGAAACCTTTCGATACGTAACATCAAGATCGTAGGCGAATTTGTTGAGAACTGCGATATCCAGAACAAACTTGAGAAGTATGATATTGATTTCTCGCAAGGATATCTGTTCTCTGTTCCTTCTCCGGATATTCCGGATGACAACAAAGATGACAGTAATGAGCAGAAGTGAGTCGTAAGATGGAACGGAAAGTTAAACCGGGTGATAACAGGATGAAGACTATAGGCCTCATATTGGAGGATTCTTTTACTGACTATGCCAAGGATATAGCTCACAGCGTTGCGCATACCATTATGGGAATTAAGGATATGCGCCTTATCATTGTTGCGGGCAGACAGGATAACTGTAATGATCCCGAAGACAAGATGCACCGCTTCAAGCAGATCTATAATACAATTTACAGCATGCACAGCAAATGCCCGTTTGACGGACTGCTGTTTACTTTTCCGAATCTCATTGGCGTAAACGAAAATCTTTTTAAGGATATTCCGAAGGTTTACATTGCGTCAGATAAGGAACATACGCCCGCAGTTAATTACGATAACGAGATGGGTGTCAGGGAAGCTCTTGATTATCTCATAAGGATCAAGGGCCTTACGAAGCTTTGCATGCTCGGCGGCAGAGATGATAATGCTGATGCTCAGGCTCGAAAGCAAGTTTTCTCACAGTATCTGATAGATGCCGGTCTTGAATATACCGAAGACCAGTATGAGAAAACTGACATGTCGATCAATACCTATGATGAGGCAGCCCGTCTGCTTGCGAGAAATCCTGATACCCAGGCAGTATTCTGCTGCAACGATTCAGTTGCTGTCGGTCTCTATGATGTCATGAGAAACAAAGGACTTATCCCCGGCAAAGACATTATGGTATTCGGATTTGATAATGCTGACATGACAGGTCAGATGATGCCTCCACTCGCCTCGATCGGTGCATCTGGGATTACCGTAGGCCAGCGGGCATTTGAACTGTTGATGGAGATGATCAATGGTAACGAAGTATCTTCTGTTGTTGTTCCGACCAGACTCTTCGGCAGGGAATCATTAGAGTATGAGACATATAAGATTACTTCAAGAGATCTCTTAAGCGTCGACAGTGCTTATATTTACGGTTTCTTCGATGACTGCTTCTACAGATACAGCAATGAGGTAGTCGACCCGACAGCCATTGACTTAAGAAGACTTTTCTATGAGATCATCTCCGGCATGATGGCTGCATTAAGAAACAAGTATATGGATGAAAAAGAGTTTGCCCGTATCAGCAGACTTATCGATATTTTCTTTGCTAATAATGCCATGCGCTACACGGATGCGAATAAATTCGTAAGAAGTATTTCCGGACTTCAGGGCAGCATGAATGAGATCTTCAGGGAAACCCCCACGACTGCTTATAACAACAGGCTTATTGCATATATGAAAGATAAGGCGATCCAGGCACAGAGCCTCGCCATGGTCCTGCAGAATAAGAATTTCACTGATGTGCGTAACAAGAATTTTGAGTTCATGATCAATACGATCAATTACGGCAGACCTGGTGATGTCGGAGTTGGTAATGTAATCAATAACTTCGACAGATTCGGATTCGATAACGCTGCGCTGTTCATGTTTGATGATCCGGTTGAGTGTGTTGGCGGAGTTACGGACAAGGTACCTGATACGATCAAACTGAAGTGCGTCATCAAGGAGAAGAACCTTTTCCACATAGCTGAAGACAGGCAGAATTGTCTCCTGTCGGAGATGTATTCAAGAAGTGAGCTTCCTTACGACAATAAGGGTTTTATATCATTCCCGCTGTTCTATGGAAATCATGTTTTCGGAATACTGGTATGTAATGTTAATAAATCACTTATGGAGAACGGAGATTATAATTCCTTCATTCTCGGCAGAGCAATATACATGAACTGGATACTTTCGCAATGACTTAATAATACGTTTGGTAAGGTGACATGAGACTCAAAAAAACGAATGCCGTTATAGCACTCATTACTACAGTCTTATTCCTGGTACACAGTTTATACCAGACGATTTCTTATGCGGTATCTTATGTAAACATCCCCTTAAAAGCTTCATTGGGCGGAATTCTTGCTCTGTTTTTCATAGCGCATGTAATCATCTCGCTTATCATCATTTTCGGAAAGAATGACACGGTAAAGATAACGTACCGTGACCTGAATAAGAGTACATTGTTCCAACGCGATTTCGGCATATTTGCAGCAGTGCTTTTTATTCCTCATGTTGCAACCTCAATGCATATTGGTGATGTTGTTGGAACTGCCTGGTATTATGTATTTCAGACTGTTCAGGTCGCATTTTTCGGAGCGCTCTTTATCCATATCTCATGTTCCTTTGCCAAGGCATTTATTACTCTTGGCATTCTCCAGGACATAAAGAAAGAAAAGATGATCAGCAATGCTGTTGCACTGATCAGTGCTGTTCTATGGATGATAATGAGTATTGTTGTGATAACCACGTATAACAAGGTCTATCTGGGGGCGTAAGTGATGAAGAACGTACTGATAATCGGCAGAGGAATATCCGGCCTGAGCTGTGCGATTTCTTGCGCGGAACTCGGCATGAACGTCACGCTCTTATCACCCTATACATCTGAGCGTGCACAATCTGTTCTTGCTGCAGGTGGCATCAATGCAGTGCTCGGAACATCAGAAGATTCGATAGAATCCCATATCAATGACACGATTAAAGGCGGCTGTTACATTGCGGGCAAAAACTCAGTTAAGGGACTTTGTGAGAATGCTCCGGGTATTGTCAGGTGGCTCGAGAAAATAGGTACCGTATTCTCGAGAGAAGATAACGAGATATCCAGGAGGGCCTTTGGCGGTCAGTCCCATAACAGAACATGTTACTGCGGTGCTTCGACCGGTAAACAGATAGTAACCGCACTTACGATGGAAGCCAGAAGATATGAGGGCATGGGACGTATAAAGAGCATCATAAGATGCGATTTCTACAGCGCTCTGATAAAAGACGGAAAATGTTATGGCGCGATCGTTTATAACGAGAAAACCGGAAAGATGGAAATGATAAGAGCCGATGCTCTCGTTATTGCTACCGGCGGACAGAATGCACTGTTCGGAATGACGACAGGCTCCCAGCTCTGTGACGGATATGCGGCAGGCAGGCTGTTTATGCAGGGCGTTGAACTTAAGAACCTTGAGTTCATACAGTACCATCCGACGACAATACAGACCGTTCATAAGAAAATGCTTATATCAGAGGCTGCCAGAGGTGAGGGCGGCAGGCTCTACTACGAAGACGACGGCAACCGTGTTTACTTCATGGAAGACAAATACGGTCCCAACGGAAATCTTATGCCGCGTGATATCGTGTCCAGATGTATTTACGATACGCACAGGCAGGTTTATCTTGATGTCACTTTCCTCGGCAGGGAAAAGATAATGAACAGGATCCCGGAGATTTACGAACTCTGTCAGAAGTACTATGGAATAGATATCTCCAAGACAAGCATTCCGGTTGAACCTTCGGTTCATTTCTTTATGGGCGGCATTGCCGTTAAGAATAATCACGAGACAAATATCACGGATCTGTTCGCGGTAGGAGAATGCGCTTCGATCTATCACGGAGCCAACAGACTCGGAGGCAATTCACTTCTTGCTGCGTGTTACAGCGGGCGTGTAGCAGCGAAGGCAATCAATGAGAGCAAGGCCAAAGAAGAAGTTCCGGATGAGGTATTCATGAATGATATTGATGTTGCATGTGGCATTGTGGATAAGCATAAAGCCTCTGAAAGCAGATTCGCAGTCAAGTATATCCGTGACATGCTCGCCGTTAACATGAATAACGATCTCGGCATCGTAAGATGCGAAGAGGAACTGAAGAAGGGAATCGAAGATATTGAATATTATCTGAGCATCGCTGACAAGATCAATTTCGACAACACAGAATTACCGTATACTACCTATTCGCTGAAGGCGATACTGGTACTGGCCAAGGCAACCCTTGTATGTGCACTCGGCAGAAAAGAGAGCAGAGGCGCTCATTTCAGAAGTGATTATCCTGAGACGGATGCAGACATGGCGGCTGCGACGATTATCTCTTACGATAACGGGAATTTCAAAGTGGCTTACGACAGGGAGGGCAGATATGAGAATTAAGATACTTAGAAGGTCTTCTCCTGAAGCTGAACCGTACTGGCAGGAATTCAGTTATGAGAGCAAGCCGGATCAGACAGTAGCAGGTCTGCTCGGTGATCTGAATTATATGGGTGATCTTAAGGATGTTAACGGTAAGGATGCGCCGAGAATAATCTGGGAATGTTCGTGTCTGCAGGGTATGTGCGGAGCATGTGCCATGGTGATCAACGGTGTTCCCGCGCTGGCATGCGAGACTTTTATCCGCGACTTACAGGGTGATACGATAACTCTAGAACCTCTGAAAAAGTTTCCGGTTATCCGCGATCTCATGGTGGACCGCAGCATCATTAATGAGAATCTTCTCAAGGAAGACGCATTCATTGAGGAATATAAGGACAGTGATCCCAAAGAACACGATCACCAGTATATGGCAGGTAAGTGCCTTAAATGCGGATTGTGTCTTGAGGTCTGCCCGAATTATAAGGGTAGTAAGAATTTCTACGGAGCTGCATTTGCTAACGATTGTTATCTCATTGCAACCAGAAGTGATATTCACAAGAAAGACATTAAGAAATCCTATGACGATCACTTTGCTGCCGGATGTTCCAAATCACTGGCTTGTGTTGACGTCTGTCCCATGAAGATACCGACTCTTGCATCCATGGCGAAGCTGAACAGGCTGCGTTGATCTTATCTCTGAACCCACTTTTTCAGGACGTACAGTAGCTCATCAAAAGAAGATGCGCAGTAATCAATGTCGTATGCCTTCATTGCGGGTTCAATCTCGCCTTCGGGCATGAACCAAACGGATGCCAGTCCTGCATTCTTTGCTCCGAGCATATCTGATGTCAGTGAGTCTCCTATAACGATACAGGATTCTTTGGGTTCATTTACCCCTTCAAGAACTATGTCGAAATATTCAGCAGCAGGCTTGGAAACTCCCATCCATTCGCTAACATAGATCTTCTCGAGATATTTGTCCATTCCGGTTGATTTGATTCTTCCTTCGGCATTGATGGTTGCACCATTGGATACGACATAGCATCTGGCATCCTTTATTTCGGTTTTGAGCCTGTCCAAAAACTCCATGGCGCCATCCATGAGAACACCGTTTATTGTCATGGTATAGATGAACTCGTCATTGATCTTAAGCGGATCTATCCCGGAAGAGTCACCTTCGCAGTAATCCAGAAGATCAGAAAATCTTTTGGTGAAAAGTTCTTTCCTTGTTATGGTTCCTTTCTCAAGTTCCAGCCAGAGGGATTTATTGTATGCTTTAAAATGCTCGTAGCAGTCTTCGTTAAAACTCAATCCTGCAGCCGTTATTACAATCTCAAAAGCCTTGCGTTCCGAGGAGTGAAAATTAAGTAAGGTCTGGTCGAGATCAAACAGGAAATTGTGATGCATATCGGGCACCTCCATGGAATTAAATAATTGTACCACTGTCTGCTCCGGTAAATAACGCTAACTGCTATTTTATTGTTATAATATATAACAGGTTTAGGGATAGCCAATCGTGTATAAGGAGAATAGGAATTGATCACACAATGCAGAAACTGCGCCGGGCAGTTGGTTTTCGACCCGGAAAAGCAGAAACTCATATGCGGTCACTGCGGAAGTGAATTCGCACCGGAGGAGTTTACTCAATCTGAGAAAGAATATCTTGCAGACAAACAGGCTGAATCCATGAACAGTGTTTATGGCTCTGATTCAGAAGATCTGATGGACTGTTATGTTTATATCTGCCATAGCTGCGGCGGAGAGATTATCATTAATGGTTCTGAGGCATCAACGAGATGTATTTACTGCGGCAATTCAAACGTTGTATTCAGCAGGATTGCAAAACATAAGAGACCGCAGTTCATCATCCCTTTCAAGATTACCAAGGACGAAGCTGAGAGGGCAGTCCGTAAGCGTTTCAAAAGCGGTATTTTTGTCCCGAAGGAAATCAAGAGTTTTGAAGCTGCGAATGTGCGCGGCATCTACATTCCATACTGGATCGTTGACTGTGAGCATAAGGGAGCAGTAGTTGTCCAGGGTCAGGTAAGCAGCGGCAAGCATACCAGAACCGTGTATTACGGCAGGGCAGGAAGAATGTCGATCAGAAGACTCCCGCTCGATGCATCGCAAATGCTCTCAGATGAGAGCAGCTCAAGGCTGGAGCCCTTCAATCTTAACGCAATGAAGCCGTTTGACGAGGATTATCTTCTGGGTTTTTACTCGAACATTTCGGATGTTACTTATGGAGATTTGAGAAGTGCTGCTAATATGCGTGCAAGTGAATATTTCAATGAATATGCAATTGCGGATGTAAAAGGTGCCCGTGGTAAGAAAGTGTGCAATCAGAATCATGTTACGGCAATTGATTACAGCAAGCTTAATTATGCAATGTTTCCTGCCTGGTTTGTTACTTACTACTACAAGGGCCAGCACAACACGATCCTTGTGAACGGCCAGACCGGTAAAGTCGTTTGTGGCGTGCCGTGGAACAAAGTGCTGTTTTTCACTCTGCTCGCGGTTGCAGGCATTGCATTAACGGCCGTTACTTTTATTGTCATGAGACCGGTGCTTGAGGCTATGTTTACCAGTTCATCCAGGAGCAGTTCCTCTTCAGACAGCAGAGGAAAAATACTTGCTGCGATCGTCTGCGGAGCCATCGCTATGTTCTCGTTTGGTATTGCCAAGATCAGGAAAGTAATCAAGAGCATTAACCTTACGCAGGATAATGCCATCTTCAACTTCGTAAAGAAGAGACAGGAGTAAGACATGACAGTTATAGCATTGATTTTATCGATCGGATTGGGATTCGGACTGGCATGCCTGATTTTTGCGAGTCTTTTATCCAAATCAAATGATATTGGAAACAGCATAGGTTCAGCTTCAAGCTATTCCGGAGGAGTGATTTTCGACAGAAGATCCGACAGGATGAAAAAGGATGAGAAAGAAACCTTTGCTTTGTCATACACACGTGATGAGAACTATGTAGATAAAGGTCCTGCACCAAGCAAGAAAGTTGAGATTCAGAGATGAAGTGTAACAGCTGCGGCGCAACAATGCGGTATGACGTAGCCAGCTATGGCTGCGTGTGTGATTCCTGTGGAAACATAAGAAGACTTCACAGACCCGAAGAAGGTCTTGTGGTAGGCGAGTTTGATTTTAACTCGGCCATAGCAAGAGCTCCGAGTGAATGGGGTATCGCGCGAAAGATCGTTACCTGCAAAAACTGCGGCGCCGTATTGCTCAACGACTCTGACCAGATGTCCGGTCTATGCCCGTTCTGCGGATCGAATATCGTTCTTGCGGATGCTGAGAACTGCGGCATCGCTCCTACGGCCATCATTCCGTTCTCCACAACCAAGGAGCAGGTAATTGAGAACTACTATAAGTGGAATAAGTTTGCCATCTGGTCACCCGAGAAATTCCGTAAAGGAAAATTTCTCGGCAACCTTGTCGGTCTATATGTTCCGTATTGGGTTTTCGATGCTGATACGGTTACGACATATGTCGGAGAATTCGGTTATGACCATGACGTGGGAGATTCAGTCAGGACTGACTGGTACACCAGAAGCGGCATCATTGAAAAACACATAGATGACTTCTCAGTCTGCGCAAGCAGAAAGTTCTCACAGGATAAGATGCTCAATCAGGTCATAAGATTTGAAGAGCGTGAACTTGTGCCTTATACACCAGATGCTCTGGCAGGCTTTTCAGCTGAGAAATATACGATCGGTATTAACGAAGCGTGGAACATGGGAAAAGTCAGCGGAATAAAATCCAAACTCGAATATGCCATCCGCACGAACGAGCGCGCTGACCGTGTCCGCAAACTGCAGTACTCAACAGAATATACCAATGTCAGATACAAGTATGTTCTGGTACCTGCATGGCTTACTGCAAGTGTTTATAATGGTCAGGTCTATAACGTAGTAGCCAGCGGACACAACAACCGCGGTAACTGCAATAGACCTGTATCTGTTGCAAAGATAATTCTTATCGTTCTAGCCATTCTCGGAATTTTCTCTCTGCCGTCGATTCTTTATTTCTTATTGGTTGTGATCCAGGCGCTGGGTTCACATTGATAATTGTTTATGAAGATACATCCGTTAGACATAAAGAAAATCAAGATCAATGACGCATTCTGGTCCCGTGAGACCGAACTCGTCAGAAAAGAAGTGATTCCGTATCAGTGGGAGATCCTGAATAACAGGGTGCCTGAAGCGACGCCGAGTTTCTGCATGCATAACTTCATGGCTGCGGGCAGGCTCAATCAGAAAAGGGAGAGCCTGGGCAAGGCTTATGAACCGCCGAAGTATACCTACAGGGGATTTGCTGTTTTTCCTGACAAGGTTGAGGATGCTAAGGACGATGAGTTCTATGGTTTTCTCTTCCAGGACAGTGACTTCTCAAAGTGGATCGAAGCAGTCGGTTACAGTCTTGCTGCTCATCCCGATCCTGTACTTGAAGAAACTGCGGACAAAGCAATTGACATCGTCTGCGCTGCGCAGCTTCCAAACGGATATCTCGATACTTATTACATTATCAACGGAATGGATAAGAGCTTTACCGATCTTCGTGACCACCATGAGCTCTATTGCATGGGGCACCTGATCGAAGGCGCTATCGCTTACTATGAAGCAACCGGCAAAGACAAGCTCTTAAACGCTGCGAAAAGATTTGCAGATTATGTGTACGGAGTTTTCGGAACGGAAGAGGGAAAGATCCACGGTTATCCCGGACATGAGATAGCAGAGATGGCTCTGTTCAGACTCTATGAGACAACAGGTGAAGAGCGTTATAAAGTTCTCGCAGAATATTTCATAAACCAGCGCGGTCAGTTGCCCCTGTATTTTGAACAGGAACACCCTGACATGAAGGGTAAGCCGGATTTCTATCACCAGGCTCACAAACCCGTCAGAGAGCAGACAGAAGCCGTAGGACATGCGGTAAGAGCAGTATATCTCTACAGCGGCATGGCTGACATGGCAAGGATAACTGGTGATAAGGAACTCCTGAATGCCTGTGAGAATCTGTGGCACAGCATTGTTAACGAGAAGATGTACATAACTGGCGGTATCGGAGGAACACATGTTGGAGAAGCTTTCTCTTTCCCGTACGATCTTCCGAATGATACCGCCTATGCAGAGACTTGTGCATCAATAGGTCTTGTCTTTTTTGCAAGAAGAATGCTCAGTCTCAAGATGTCGCGTGAATATTCCGATGTCATGGAACTTGCTCTTTATAACGGAATCTTAAGCGGCATGGCATTAGACGGTAAGAGCTTTTTCTATGTAAATCCTTTAGATGTTTTACCGGAGGCATGCGCGAAGGATGAACGCAAGTCACACGTTAAACCTGTAAGACAGAAGTGGTTCGGATGTGCATGCTGTCCGCCCAACATTGCCAGACTGGTTTCTTCAATAGGTGCGTATGCATATGCTGAGAATGAAGATACTCTCTTTATGCACCTGTTTATGGGTTCACATACAACCAAGAATGTAGATGGTAAGGAAATCTCTGTTGATGTTAGAACAGGTTATCCTAATAACGGTAAGGTTGAAGTGGATGTGACAGGTGCGGCAGGAACAGGATTTAAACTGGCAATCCGCATTCCCGGATGGTGCGGAGATAAGTACAAGACTGATATTATTGGGCTTGAGAGTAAGCTCGAGAATGGATATCTATATATAAGCGGATTTGCTGAAGATAAACATAACATCAGCATTGAATTTGAGATGCAGCCAAGATCTGTTTTCGCTGATCCGAAGGTAACTGAAAATGCACATAAGATTGCATTTATGAGAGGCCCGGTTGTTTACTGTGCGGAAGAAAAAGACAACGGCAAGGCTCTCAAGAACATTGTTGTTACCAAGCCTTTCGCGATAAGAGAATCTGTCAGCAGTGAATTCGGATTTGATGCTGTCGTTCTTGATGTTAATGCTAAGCGCATTACGCCTTCAGGTTCAGGATTCATGGAGAGCACGCTCTACATGAATTATGAGTGTTCTGACGAAGAACCTGCGAACTTAAAACTGATCCCGTATTCCATGTGGGCGAACCGCGGTGAAGGCGAGATGAGCGTGTATTTCAATTACAGTCTGTGATGGTCAATTGATATGAAGCATTGCGGAACACAGACTATTGAGACGGACAGGCTGATACTCAGAAGATATACGATAAGTGATTGTGATGCCATGTTTAGAAACTGGGCATCAGATCCGGAAGTAACAAGGTTTCTTACCTGGCCCACACATACAAGCGTTGATGTAACCTGCGAAGTCATAGGCAGCTGGCTGCCGCATTATTCGGAAGATAACTATTACCACTGGACGATCACTTTGAAAGAGAACGGCGATGAAGCGATAGGCGATATAGCCGTGGTCAGACAGGATGAATCGTCTTCTATGGCTCATATTGGTTACAGCCTCGGTAAGAAATGGTGGCATCAGGGAATTACATCAGAAGCGCTTAGGGCAGTAATGGATTATCTTTTCGATATGGCAGGCTGCGAAATAATCGAAGCCAGACACGATCCGGATAATCCCAATTCAGGAAAAGTAATGCTGAAGTGCGGAATGAAATTTGCAGGTATGAAGCATGATCCTGACATGAAAAAACAGGGTGACAATAACGCATGTTTCTATACGCTTCATAAGTCAGAACGATCAAGGAGATTACAAATGGATAAGCCTTACAAGATAACCGATAACGATTACAGATTTGATTCATTCGCAAATGGCAAAGCACTTCAGTGCAGAGGTCCTAAAAGACTTCCTGCAATGGGATGGAACAGCTGGAATCCTTTCGGAAGCAATAACAATGAAGAGCTCACAAGAGCACAGGTCGATAAGATAATCGAACTTGGTCTTGATAAGTTCGGTTATCAGTATGTTGTCTTGGATGACGGGTGCTACAGTTCTGAGAGAGTCGACGGAAAACTCGTAAAGAATGAAGAACGTTTCCCGAGTGGCCTTAATGCTATTTCAGATTATGTTCATGGCAAAGGACTTAAGTTCGGTATGTATAACGATATCGGTTCAAATCTCTGCGGCGGTGCGGCAGTCGGAACACACGGTCACGAGAAGGAAGATGCTGAATCTTACCGCGATTGGGACATCGATTATATCAAGGTCGATAACTGCTATTACATGTTTGACAATGCAACGTTTGCTGATCCTGCAAATGCGAGATTTTCTTATGCTCCGAACATCAAGAGTATCGGAATAAAACCAGCTGTTGAATCTCCTGATCAGACAGATGTATGTCTTACAGTAGCAGCCGCAGATTGTGAGATCACTGGTACAAGAGCAAAAGTTCAGGACGGCTATGTTACGTTTATCGGAACGTTCGACGGAACAGCGCCTGACAATACTCCGATCGGACTTCAGAGTTCTGAGATCATATTTGAGATCGAGGTACCGGAAGACGATACATACCTGATCTCGGTTGAATATGCGACCGGTAAAGAAGAAGGGATCGGCCAGTGGCTTCAGATAAGAAGTGAAGAAGATAAGACTGGTGAGTTAACCTTTGACGATCTTCTTCCGGAAACATCTTCTCCGGTTGACTTTGCATGGTCAGAAGATATTCCTATCAGGCTACATAAAGGCCTTAATAAGATACGTCTCATGAATCACAGAAGACAGGAAAACACATTGTCATCCTATGCAACTTTATTAGAAGAAATCAGAAAAGCCGCACCTGAAAAAGACATTGTTTACTCTATTTGCGAATGGGGCAAGACAATGCCTTCTGACTGGGGATATAAAGTCGGTGATAGCTGGAGAATTTTAAACGATATTACTTTCGCGGTGGGTTCACCTGAAGGCGATTACGGTACGGGTAAGTGGGCTGATGATTGCACCAACAGCATCACTTCACAGTACAACAAGTGCGTAATCATGGATGAGTTCGCATCTCTTGAGAGGGGATGGAACGATCCTGACATGCTCGTTATCGGCATGAACGGACTTACTCCTTCGATGAATGCTACACACATGTCCATGTGGTGCATGATGAATTCGCCGTTGATGCTCGGCCTTGACCTCAGAAGAGTTGAGAAGGATGATGACATCTATAAACTCATTACCAATAAGCATCTCATTGGTATCAATCAGGATCCTTTGGGCATTCAGGCAAAGAGAGTGTTTACGTCGATAGAATGCGAAGATCCTGCAAAGGATTACATAAGAGATATCAACCGCATTGATGTTCTCGCAAAGCCTTTGACAGGCGGCAGACTGGCTATTGCTGTATATAACCTGTCTGAAGAAATCGTGGAAGAGGATAACAGGATCGACATTGATATCATTGCAGCTAAGTTAGGTGATAAATTCCCTGATGGATTGAAGGGTGCAGATAAGTTCAAAGTGCTTAACGTCTGGACCGGCGATACTGCTGTTGTATCTAAGAATATCATTGGCGATCTCATCGTATTGGAACCATGCGGAAACATGACGTTTATTGTTGAGAGAGCATGACCACGGGAGAGTTCATAAAACTGATATCTGAAGATGTTTCCTGGACAGCAGGGGAAGATTTCGGCTCCGATGATGTTCTCCTTCGAAAGAACTGTGCGAGGATAATACACAGATATCTGCAGAAGGTTGTTGGAGAGCCAGATAATATAACTGACCTTCCGACTAATGCTGACATTCCAGATCTGTACGATTGCAGGATATGCGCACCTCATATAATTCAGGTAATGGCAAAGGGCATTATGGAGCCTCATAAGAGAGGTCCGATCCTGCTTTTTGAAGGTGACGTAGAAGTCACCAATGAAGAGGCAATGATGGTTTTAGGTAAGATTTTAGGATGCGAGAGCTAAGGGGAGCAACATTTTCCATTATTTATCTGTATATAGGGAAATGAGAAAATGGAGGGGAAAAATGAAGATCGAGTCCATGCAGAATAAGAAGAAACCCGTTTATGCTGTTGGTGCGGCAATGCTTGCATCTGCAGTTCTTTTCTCCGCTTGTACGGAAAAGCCCTATCAGATAGAAGATGTTGTGCTCGAAGGCGAAGGGCAGCTCGTTGAAGATTATACTGATCAGACTACAACAACATCTGAATCTGAGACGACAGTCGTGGAAGAAACTTTGAATACAGTTGATCTCCCGGAAGATTACGACAGCTTCTGCGCTGAAGCTTTTAATGAGAATTTCTGCTCCGCTGATGCGGCTCTGGATTGGGCACGGGAGAATGATGTCGTTGTCTTTGAGGATCTGGCCTGCACATCAGGACGTGCTGTATGGAATACGTTTTATCTGGCAACGGAAGAAGGTAAACCAGCTTCTGTTCTGTGCGCTTATTACTACACTCTTGATGAAGATCAGGTAAGCGAAGAATTATATGCAGAAGAGAAAGACAATTATCCAGTACTGTTCTTTTACTACATAACCTACGATGAAACATACAGCATTAAGGTAAGGGACAGCAGTCAGCATGAGATAGATTATGAACATGACGGGTTCTTGTATCTGAATCATTATAGCGGTGAGAATCCCGCTGGAGCGGAAGATAAGTTTTACAATGCCTATGTTTTGTCTGATTCTGAATTCATAACATGGGATGACATAACTCATGGTATTTACGGTTCTGACAAGATCGGTTATGTAGAACACTTTACTGTCTACCACGATCTGTTTAATTGAGTTTCCCGGATTTGAAAGATGTATTAACATTTGTTCACAAGATATTTCAAAGTATCTGTGACATTGCGTTATATAATCATCCTAAGAGATTTAATACCGGAGGATGATTATGAGTACTATCAAGCAGGAAGCTACGAGATGTCTTAAATGCAAAAAAGCCCAGTGTTCAGCTCATTGTCCTGTAGCAACGGATGTTCCTCAGGTAATGAATCTGTTTCTGAATGGAGAGATCAAAAAGGCGGGCGAGACGCTGTTCCTGAATAATCCTCTATCAGCCGTAACATCGGTCATCTGTCCTCACGAGAGAAACTGCTGCGGTCACTGTGTACTTGGAAATAAAGGCGCTCCGGTGGAATTTTACAGGGTTGAGGAATATGTCTCAAGATTCTATTTGGAGACAATGGAGATTCCCGAGATCAAAAAGAACGGAATAAAGGTTGCTGTTGCAGGCGCAGGTCCTGCAGGTATCACCATGTCGATCCTGCTGCTCCTCAAGGGATATGACGTAACTCTGTTTGAAGCGCAGGATAATGTCGGAGGCGTCTTAAGATACGGTATCCCTCCGTTCCGACTCCCGAGAGAGATTCTGGATGATTATAAGGACATTATGCTCCGTATGGGCATACATTTCAGACCCAATACAAGGATCGGAACAAACATCATGATCGATGATCTGTTTCCTGACGGATATAAGGCAGTATTCGTTTCGACCGGAACCGGCAGACCCAATAAACTTGGCCTTCTTGGCGAGACTCTCGGCCATGTCCATTTTGCGGTAGATTACCTAAAGTCTCCTGAGGCTTTTAATCTCGGACGCAGCGTTGCTATCGTCGGTGCGGGAAATGTTGCCATCGACGCTGCCAGAACCGCCATCAGACAGGGTTGTTCACATGTAAAGATACTGCATTTCAAGGGAGCCGAAGATATGACAGCCAACCATGATGAGGTTGAGATGGCTGAGATCGATGGCGTGGAGTTCGTTCACTATGCACAGGCCGTTAGAATTCTTGAAGACTCTGTCAGATGCGCCAGAGTAAACCGTATTGAGAACGAAGACGGATCCGTTACTTTCGAAGAGGATTATTCCGATACTTTTGATGTTGCTGCTGATTCCGTTATTATCGCTATCGGTCAGGGACCGGGTGCCGATATAAGAACCACAGGCTTGAAACTTACCCAGCGCGGTCTGTTCGAAGTAAATGAATTCGGTGAAACTGACATGCCGGGCGTGTTCGCGGCAGGAGATATCGTATCCGGACCTAAAACCGTTGTAGAAGCAGTAGCATTTACGAAGAAGGTTTTCGAACGGATGGAAGAATATCTGAATTCCTGTGAGAAGACATAAGTTTGATTGATGTGTTTGTGTCTGCGATAATGGTTGCATGATTTGGATTCATAATAAAAACATAATTGAAAGCATTATAAGATCCGGTTGTGTTGTAAGTGTTATATGTTTATCACTTTCCATGACCGGATGTTTAAATCTAAATCAAATCGGACGAACCCAATTAAGCGAAAACAGGGATGCCGTTTATGCAGCGATAGCTGAAGGCAATTTCGTTGAAGAGTGGACAAAAGACATTCCTGAGGGTATGGAAGTAAGGTATGTCCTTACCAGAGATGTAAAGGTGTACAGCAACGATTCAAAGCAAGAGTATCTGTATAAATTTGATGATCATGAGAGGCTTACTTATTTTGCCGATGTCATGGAGAAGGGTTATATCCAGTATGAGATCTCTTATGACGGCAATGGAAATGTAATTCGCAAAAAGATGATACATGAAGGCTATGTGGGAAACGATGTTTTTCCGGATGTCGAATGTGAATATGAATATAACGCTGACGGCCAGCTCATTAAATACAAAGATACCAGCCTTACGAATGACCAGACTTCTGAATACGAATTTGCGTACGATGAGAACGGACATCTCATCAGCTCGTTAAGCAATAACGGCTACTTACGAATCTTTGAAGTGAATTATGAGACAGTACCCTATTATGAGACTGTTGCCGTGGTAAACAGTAATAAAGACTCGAGATCTCCGGAATATGTTACGAGATATTATAATGGCGTCGGCCAGTTGCTGTCTGAGGATAATGGTGATTATAAGACGACGTATGAATATGATAATGGCGTGCTTGTATCTTATACCCGGGAATTTTCTAATTCACATATAGATTATTATGACGCTAATGGTAATGTAATCTGTTCGGATATTGTCATTCGCGCTTATCATGAGGTCACTGAATGCCAATATAATGAGCACAATGACCGGATACTTAGAGAGGTTAGAAGGGACGGACATTTGGTGGATCGCGTTACCTGTTCCTACGAGTACGATACAAGCGGCAAGATGATATCCAAGACTACCGAGAAATGGAATGAGAATGATAAAGGTGAAGAGACGACGGAAGTCAGCACCATTACATATTCATATGATGAACACGGCCTTCTGGTCACTGAGGAAGAGAGGAGGGACGACGGCAGTTTCAGTTATGTTAATGTATATTTTTATAAGTCCATCCTGGTGCCTGTCAGATAATGTTTTTTGAATCAGTCGTTGTATACTGATATGTAGCAAGTCAGAAAGGCCGGCAGTAAACAGCATATGAAAACAGTAGTGATTACAGGAAGCACGCGCGGACTCGGATATGAGATGGCCAGACAGTTCTGCATGCATGGTGCTAATGTTGTCATCAATGGCGTAAACTTGAAGAGACTTGAAGAATCTGTCCTGAAACTCAGAGAGATATCGTCAGAGAGCAGGGTTGAAGGATTTGCAGGAAACGTTGCATCTTCTGATGACATGAAGGGACTTCTGGATTATGCAGTCGATAAGTTTGGAACCATAGATATTTGGATCAATAATGCCGGTGTTAATCAGCCGATGAGAGCCATCTGGGAACTGACCGAAGATGAGATCAATTCCCTTATCGATATTGATCTCAAAGGTGCGGTTATTGGGACAAGGAATGCCGCTCTTCAGATGGAGAAACAGGCGAATGGCGGTTACATATACAATGTGGAAGGCTATGGCAGTAACGATGCCATGATGCTCGGATTTAACATGTATGGAACGAGCAAGAGGGCGGTTACACATTTTACCATGGCATTTGCAGAAGAACTTGCTGAACGCGGAAGCAAGGTAAAGGCCGGTCGACTGTCTCCCGGTATTATGTTTACGGATTTTACGGTTCAGTCTCTTGGAGGAAAGGAGCAAATAGAACTTCCGGAGAAGACCAGGAAATTCTATGACATGATGGGAGATTATCCGGATGTTGTGGCAGAGTTCCTGGTAAGAAAAATGCTGGCAAATACGAAGAACAATGCCCATATTGAATGGCTTACAGGGGGAAAGGTTTTCCGGAGAATAATTACTTCTCCCTTTAGGAAAAAGAAGCATTTTGAAGCATAAGTGAAAGAGGCTGTCCCGTTTGAGACAGCCTCTTTTTGATTGATTACTTATCGTAAGATTCAGTGATCTCTTTGCAGATCGCGAGGAAGTCGGTATTGAGTTTTCTTAATCTGTAAGACAGATGGCGCATGATCAGGATTACCTTCTCAGGGCAGGAACGGAAGATCGCTTCGAGGTCTTCCTGACGGATGATCTCAACATATGTTTCGTCATCTTCGGAAACTGCAGTAGCGTTTCTGGGATCGTCAGACAACATGCCCATCTCGCCGAAGAATGAGTTATCAGTATATTCATTCACCTTAAGCTCGTTAGCTGTGCCATACGCCTTATATGTGCAGACTTTGCCGACATGCAGGATGTACATGCAGTCTCCGTCATCTCCTTCGTTGTAGATAACAGTTCCGTTAGGATATGATTCGATCTGTCCGAAAGCCTCGTCGGAAGCAGTAGAGAGTGTATCACGAAGAGCATCGGCGCTCGGAGGTGTAACCTTATCCTTGTTTGTCTGATAGTGATTTACGTGCTTCTTGATCTTGGAGAACAAAGACTGCTTCTTGGTCGCGTCGGAATCTTTCAGTGTCTTTAACAGATTCTGGGCATCGTTATAGTCGTTTTCCATTGCCTGTACTCTGCCGGCAAGAAGTTTCATGATCACGAAGATCTCGTCAGGACGGTCGGTGAAGTAATCTGTCAGATCGTCCTTGAGGATCTCGAGTACTCTCGTGGGACCTTTCGCAATGATCGTTGCGCTTCTGGGGTATTCTTCGAGAATTCCCATCTCTCCGAAATACGCTCCATCTTCCAATATTGCGAGCTGGAGCTGGTCCTTTTTCTCGTAGTTGGAAATAACATAAGCCTTGCCTTCGATGATCTTGAAGAAGTTACTGCCTACATCGCCCTCTTTAACAATTATCTCGCCGTTATTGAACTTTTTCTCAACTACGCTCATACAAACTACCTTCCTTAAGACAGATTTAGAAGCCGTATTGCCATGTCAAATGCAACACTTTTATATTATATATTAGTTATGGCTGATTAGAACAGAGTATCCTGCGTTAATGCATGTTTTTTTGTGAGTGATATAATGTACTATCGCTTTGAGAACCCTTGGGGAAGGGTGCGAATAGGTAAAGTTGGTTTTAAAGGGGTAATCAAGATGAAAAAGATCTTATCAGGAGCGATGGCTTCTGTTTTGCTTGCCGGAACATTGATGTCTTTTGCAGGCTGCAACACCAAAGTTAAGAGAGAACATGAAGTCATCAAGGAAACTGATACCTGGTATTCATGTAACGAGATAGATATTGCTGCAGGCTGCAATGTTTTAAACTACGGACATTTCACGTTTACGTCAACAGAAGTGATCGATGACCTGATAGTAGTAACCTACAATGCTTACGATGATATGGTTTTGGATGAGCCGCATGATCCTATCTGCATTTTCGATCCTGAAGGAAACCTTCTCAAGGAATTCGAATTGTCTGACGAGCTCCCAATGAGCAGGCAGCTCGGTTTGGTTGAAGAAGGCGGGAAGATGGTCCTCTACTATCAGTCACAGGGCAAGCTCTATAAAGCTGATTTCAACAGATCAACATATGCACTTGAGAATACCCGTACGATAGATATCGGAGGAGATGCCGTTCAGTTTGCAAACTGCATGGCGTCGGAAGGATATGTTTTCGCAATGGGAACGAAGCATGGCCAGAATGTCCTCTTTGTGTTTAAAGACGGTCAGGTCATTTACGATAAAGAGGTGCCTGTCGATTATCCGGTAATTCACGGTGTCGCCTCTAAAAACGGCGGATTCCAGATCATGAACTATTTCTCATTGTTCTTTTTCGATCCCGAGAAGAAGGAGTTAAGATCAGACGGCGTGGCATACGGAAGTGCCGGTCTGCATAACGAAGTCATCGGATCTGACGGCAGGAATTACGTCAAAAAGGCTGACGGCATCTATGTTAACGATGAGCCGTATGTTATGTACTCCGATACGGACTGCAATGTGTACAGGTTCATGCTTGCTGACCTTATTGAAGTTACGGATGATACCATCGTACTTAACATGAACATTATGGATTACGGTAATGAGACACCGGAGATCATGTATCTTAAGAAGGAAGCTTCTAACCCGCATGCCGGCAAGACAGTCATCAGGGCAAAGTCCTACGGAAACTCGATAGATACTATGACGGGTGAGGCAATCCGTACGTTCAATAATGAGAACAAGGAATACTTTGTAAGATATGCGAGCGTATCACAGTATTATGTTTCTGATGAAGAATTCGCTGAGAAATACGAGAAGGAATTCAAGGAAGAGATAATCTCATCAGATGCAGCTGATATCTATTTCGGTGTCGATTCATTATGGTGGTTCCAGAATGAAGACTGCTTTGTAGATCTGAAGAAGGAACTTCAGCTGGATTCTGAGACCTATTACACAAAGATTCTGGACAGCGCGTCCCGTGACGGCAAACTGTTTTATATGCCTCTGTCTTATATGGCTCAGGGACTGTGGACGGATGCATCAAATGTTAAGGACGGCGCGAAAGGGTTTACATATGACGAGTATGTTGTATTCGTATCGACAGTAGGAAACGGAACAGATGTCATATCGCAGTTTAATTCCAGAGATTCGTACTTTTTCCTGTGCTTTTCCATGATGAACGATACCTGGTTCAAGAACGGTGAGGTCAATATCTCTAATGCTGAATTTGAATCAATGTGCGATTACTTCATAAATAATGTTCCGGAGGATCAGACTGTTTCTGAAGAACAGTTTATGATGGGTGATTTCACGAATGATCACGGATATGTATACAGTGATACTGATCCCGATGTTTGCTGTCATTTGCTCGGCAAGTATAAAAATCCGGTTTTGCTCGGTCTTCCTACTTCTGACGGCAGAGGTCCTGCTGCAATAATTACCAATTCCGTAGCTGTAAGCGCGGTGTCAGATCTTAAAGAAGGGTGCATTGATTTCATTAAGACCATGATTTCCAAAGACATCCAGGAGAAGAGTACTTATAATCCCATTAACAGAACCGCGCTGCCCGCCGTTCTCGACAGATTTATGGGTTATTTTGAATACGATTACAAGGCGGCAGGATTTACTTCAGAATCAGATGCCGCAAGGTACGATTATTATTTTCCGACTGATGAGATGAGATCTTCCTATATCGCTAACATGGAGAAGGTCGAAGTGGTCTCAGCTTCAGATCCTTCAATCAGGGCAATAGTCTCCGAGGAGCTCTCAGCTGCTTATTCCGGACAGAAGGACATTAAGGAGATCGAACGTACACTTGAGGACCGCCTCAAGAAAGTGTTCAGCGAGAAGTATTCAAAGTGAAGTGCAACATAATTGTCTGATAAACTGTATCTAAAGTAATAACCGTACTCTGAGGGGGACTATGATTATGAACAGGAAACAATTAATGTGTGCGTTGCTGTCAACTGCCGTATTGTTTACGGGATGTCAGAAGTCTCCGGTTGAAACAGATGACGTGAAGGTTGATACAGTGGATCAGACCTTAAATTCCGCAGAAACACAAAAAGACAAGGAAGATACGTCTGCTGATACGGAAGCTGTTGTAATGGCAGAAACAATCAGCATAAAGATCCTAAATGCAACTGATGCGCCTAACGGGGTTTACTATAAGGAATTTGAATTCAGAACAGGCATAACCAGAAGGAATGTCGAAACAGAGATTCAGGATGAGTTGTTCGGATATCTTTTGTCTTATGTAGAAACCATTCCGGATACTGATGTTGTCGCAACCGGAGACAAAGGTGCTTACATGCCTGAGGATTACAAAGATCATGTTTATCTTGGCAAGGTAGAGATGATACATGTTACATATGGCGAAGACAATAAGTGCATTGATTACATTGAAACGGAAAAGGAACTGTTTGATGCCATTCCTGATGACTATGAATCATTTATCTCTGCATTGAATGAATTCTCCGATGAAGATGATCAGATCCTTATCGGTGAGCCAATGGTAATGTCTCCTGAATTATATTCGGCTATTACCGGATTTACTGATGACATGGTAACCGACGGAACCATTGAGGATTATCTTAAGTATTACCCTACAGATGTATATTCGCTCATGAATGATTATGCAATAAATTACAGCAGTTATTATGAGTATTTTAAACAGCCTGATGCCGAAGCTCCTGATTTTCTTGCATGCTGGCCGGCTTATAGAGCTCTTCCAAAAGAAATTAGAAGCGTCGAGAGCACAGACGAGGAATATCAGAAGTTTGTTGATGATGTTAAAAAATCATTCAACTACGATCCGAACGGAAAAGCCCCCTTGCCTGTTACTGTTTACCGGTCGACTGATCTGCCGTATGGATATGTATATGAAGGTTATCCGTTGGATCTTGTTGATTACAGACATATTGACGGAGAATATGTTTTCCAGGATAACTACACTTTTTTCTACAGCAGAGACGGTAAATTCGTTGTCTGCTTATCCGGAAGTTTTCAGTATCCGTATGGTGCCGGAGCACTTACTCTGTATGAGGTAACGGATATCTACATGCAATGCAAAGACCTTCTTGCAGAGGTTTAATGAAATTGGAGAATCACTATGAAGATAGAATCAAAACACGGAATGAAGAAACCGGCATATACTGCAGTTGCCGCCATGATGGCTGCATCTGCACTTATATCCGGCTGCGGTGTCCAATTGGAGGGGGAAGCACAGCCTGCTCCCACTACTACACTCACGACACCCTCTACTGATATTGTTGAACTCGCGGGAGAAGATACACTTCCGCCCGATGAGACGGAAAGGTATCTGCCTGTCACCCGTGAGTATTTTGAAGATATCAATGAGGATTACAAACGTCATAATTTTGAACATGAGATCGGACCTTACGATTATTTATCCGGATCCGGAGTTCCACACTATGTATGGAGAATGGAAGACGGCAGTGAGGCATATCTCTATTTCTCCGGTTCTGATGAGAAGATCTGCAGGATAACAATTGTAGAAGACGGTGTTGAAACACTTGTTTATAACAGGTGGGACGATACCGAACAGAAGGTAGTATTGCAGGATTTCTTTGCTGCTTTTGAGAATGCTGATTATGTAGCAATGAAGCAGTATTGTACTCCGGAATGTGTACTGCTGTATTTCCGCGAAGATGATGTTAACGGACTTGAAAATGCAAAGTTAATAGAATGCGGTTACGGAAGCTTCGAGGATGATGAATGCTTCATCTATGTGACGGTTGAAACAACGGGAGCAGATAATACTGTTACCACTTCCTCATTCTATGTTGTTATCGTGTCTGAACAGGATACGTGGCTGATTGACAGGTTCCAGACGGAAAGATAATTTAGTACTATTGTTATAGTATTGGGGAGATGCCTGTTATGGGACTGATGAGTATCAGTAAGGAAATTAAATGGATATTCTTTGATGTCGGATCTACGCTGGTAGATGAGACAAAAGCATATGAGCACCGTATACTTGATGCGATTGAAGGAACTGATGTAACTGTAGAACAGTTCATGGAGAAAAGGCTTTACTTTGCCAGACAGAATCTGAAAGGTGATCTGGAGACTGTTAAGTATTTCGGATTGAAACTTACTCCATGGCATTCAGAAGATGAGACCCCGTATCCTGATGCAGAGGATATCCTTATTTATTTGCGCGGAAAAGGTTATAAGATCGGTGTCATCGCAAATCAACCGATCGGAACTGCCGGCAGGCTTGAGGAGTATGGACTTCTCAGGTATGTGGATGTCGTAGCAGCCTCTGCCGAATTGGGTGTAGCTAAACCGGATAAGATTATTTTCAACAAAGCTTTAGAGATGGCAGGATGCACGGCAAATGAATCTGTAATGATCGGTGACAGACTGGATAATGATATAATTCCTGCAAAAGAATTGGGTATGAAGACCATTTGGATCAGACAGGGTTTTGCGGTATTTCAGAATCCGGGTTTATCAGATGAGCAGCCTGACTATACAGTAGATAATCTGTTAGAACTGAAAAAGATCCTATAGTATTACAGACCGAAAAGAGGGAAATATGAGAGCACTAATTATTAATTGCAGTCCAGTGAGAACAGGCGCTACTGCCGAGATAGTAAAGATTATCGAGAGTGAACTTAAGCCGCGTTACGAGACAAAGTGCATCTGCATAGACGATTATTCTTTCGCATTTTGCAAAGGCTGCAGAGCGTGTCACAAGACTGCTTCTTGCGTGATGAGTGATGCATCCGTTATCCGTGACATTATGAATGAATTTGATGAGGCTGACATAATCGTGTCAGTTGCTCCTTCATATTGGGCAGACATACCTGGACAGTATAAAGCTTTTATCGACAGATGTACTCCATGGTGCAATACGCATGAACCTCATGCCACGATCAAGTCCGGAAAGAAGGGCTATGCCGTTGCTCTGAGGACCGGCCCCGGCATGCATGAGTGTGAGAGACTTATCGGAAGTATTGAGCATTTCTACGGGCATCTCGAGATTGAATGCAAAGGTCATTTGGGACTTACGGCAGTTGAATACAAAGAAGATGTTGAGCCCAGAAGATCTGAGATAACCAAGTTCTGCAAGGATATCTGATACGCAACCGGAATTAACATTTAACGCATTATTTTGACAAGTGCTATTGGTAGACCATCATGCAACCTGACCTTACAATTTTCGTATAAAGCGGAATGTAAGGGAGGTTGTTATGAAAAAAGTATTGAAGTTCATTGGATTAATCCTGATAGTAATCGTTGTTGCAATTTGCGCAGCCGTTGCAGTTTTCTGGTACAGCAATGAGCATTGGTTTGACAAGTATGAGAAGGCACTGGCGCAAATGGGCGCTGAAGAAAAACAGGTAACATTACCCGCCGGAAGCGTCATCAATTATGGTGAAGTGAAGAATGACAAGCCCGCACTGCTCCTCATCCACGGACAGGGCGGAATCTGGGAGAGCTATGCTCCGGTAATGCAGGACCTCAGCAAAAACTGGCATATCTATGCAATTGATGTATATGGCCATGGCGGATCATCTCACGATGAAGATCTCTACTATCTCAATGTAAACGGAGATGACATTATCTGGTTCATCAATAACGTTATAGGTGAGAAAACTGTGGTTGCAGGCCATTCCAACGGCGCCATCACTGCTGCTTATGTTGCAGCATACGGTGGAGAAAAAATCGCTGGCGTTGTTTTGGAAGACCCTCCGATCTTTAATACTGAAGGTGATAACTGGGAAAGCTTCTTTGCTTATCACGATACCTTTAAAACGATTCATGAATATGATCAGACGGATAAGTCTGAATGCTGGGAGAGCTACTATCTGAGACACTGCTATTGGGGTGAACTCTACATGCCGGACGCAATGCCGCACATAGCAGATTATGTTCAGGACTATCACGACAAGCATCCGGGTGAACCGGTCAGAATAGGGTTCATGCCTTCAAGTGTATGGGGTTTCCTTCAGTATCAGACAGAATACGATCTTGCTTACGGTGAGAGGTTCTACGATCTTACCTGGAACAACGGTTATACGCATGAGCAGATCCTATCGGACATTAAGGTTCCTTGTGTGTTCATCCATGCACATGAAAGCGTTGCAGAGAACGGCATATATCTTTGCGCTGCGTCGAGAGAACAGGCTGACCGCGCTGTGTCTTATATAGAAAATTGCACCTTCATTGAAACGGATACCAGTGATCACTCTATACACGAAGTCCATAAAGAGGTTTATATTAATGCTGTGAATTCTTTGCTCAGCTGATCAGAGAGGTGAAGGATATGTTGCAGGAAAATCTGGTAATACTCAGAAATATAAATGGTTTCTCGCAGGAGGAAATTGCTGCGAAGATAGGTATCTCACGTCAGGCTTATGCCAAATGGGAGACAGGTGCGACAGTGCCTGATATTGAGAAATGCATGCGTCTGGCTGAAGTGTATGGAATAACTATCGACAGTCTGGTCAAGACGACTACGATAGACGGCGGCAAGACGATCATTCCGCCGCCCGAGGGTAAGAATATCTGGGGTTCGGTTACGATCAATGAGAGAGGCCAGATAGTTATTCCGAAGAACGTACGTGAATTGTTCGGCCTGACAGGTGGGCAGAGGCTTATCGTTCTGACAGATGAGAATGAAGGAATTGCATTGGTCCCTGCTGAAGTATTTGAAGAGAAGATGAAGCACGCAATGGAATATGCTTCACAGAAAAACGACGATTAAGAAGAAGTGCCGCATCAGTTGTGCGGCACTTTTTTATTGGTCATCTGTTCGTATGTGATTCCGTATTTCTCGGCTACGTTCTTGGCATAAGAAGTATAGTCGGGATCAGCGCGCTTGAGCATGAAAGTATTCTTGTTATCTTTGCGCTCCATGACAATGCTTATGATGTTGCCCTGACCATCCCACTTATCCATCTCAGGAATGTCTCTGGCGAGTTCATGCAGATGAGTATTGAAGATGACGTAAGCACCTTTTTCCTTAAGAACATGGATCAGGTCTCTGGACAGGTAAACTCCGTCAGTTGCTGACGTAGTTGAATATGTCTCATTGAAAAGAATCAGAGTATTATTGTTTGTCTTATTGACGATCTCCTTGATCCTTATCGCTTCTTCTCCCAGACGACCGTAATTGATGGTGAGGTTCTCATCAATGGGGAAATGGGTAAGAATGTTTCCAAACGGCATTCCCGTAAATGAAGATGCGGTAACGAACAGACCGTGCGCTGCCATGAATGAAGCAATTCCGATCGCCTGTTCGATTATGGTCTTACCGCCTCTGTTGGGACCGGTAAGAATGAATATGCGTTCGTCTTCCGTGAAAGAGAAATCATTTTTAACGATGTTTTTTGCATTCTCGAAAGTGAGCCTGATGTTGTAGAGATTCTTTACGGAGAATCTTTCTTTCTCGCTGATAACGGGGAAGCAGAGTTTGTAACCTTTTTCCTTAAGCCCTCTTCCGAATCTTGCCATTGCGACATAGAAGATCAAGCCTTCGTACATCTCGGTAATTGAGCGCGTATCAAAATCAGCATACTTATCAAATGCTTTCAGAATATCCGAATAGTGTCTTTTAAGTGAGACCTGGAGCTTCGGTGCGATTGCTACGAGAAGTGGGTCAGGGACTCTGGCCTTTCTCGTTGAATGTTCATTCGGATCAACATGACGGAATGCCGTGAGCCTCTCAACTATTCCGTATTTGGATACGATCTTATACGGGACGAATTCGATGGCTGAAACGTTGTCAATGTCGAGGTCTGATGTGAAGTTTACTCCGATGATGGCCCCCTGGACTGCTGACAGATCTTTTCTGATCTCATCAAGGTCCTTTTTCATGTTCGTGAAGTTCTCGGTTGTTACCGTCTTATCAAGTTCATCGCGGATGGCGATAAGGCCTTCTGATTTGATCTCGTATTCATGAAGTGTTTTAGCGAGCTTCTCTGTTACTGTGGTATAAATGTTCAGTTCACGGAGATCTTCTAACAGGGAATACAGATTAACGTCGTTTCTCCTGAGCGCTTTATGACTGCCTCCATAGTTTTTGAGAACGAAGATCTCGTATGCGCATTCGTTTATTTTGGTGCAGAGTTCTTTGTTGTCTATGAGATCCTGTACGATCAGGCTCCTGTATCTCATGTCTTCAGGCTCAGTCGGAATATTCGATAATATCTTCAGTACGATCTCGCGTTCTTCCTTCATGGAACATGCATGTTCTGCAATCTCCGGAATGGCCAGATCCTTCATCGTGTCTTTGGATAATTCAATCGTGTTTTTCTGTGATCCTCTCGAAAACAAAACGTCCATGTCGTTGCTCCTATTAATCGTTATTTACAAGTATCCCCGTAATTTCTTATGTTAATATAAGTAAGGAGTTTTTGACAAGACTTAAGAGGTTATTGAATGAACAGCAGTATATTGAGCTTTAACAGACCCGCTCCCGATTGGAACGAAGCCTTTCCCGTAGGAAACGGCAGGATGGGCGCGATGGTTTTCGGCGGTGTTGCTACCGAACTTCTCCAGCTCAATGAAGACAGCGTATGGTATGGCGGTCCAAGGGACAGGGTAAATCCGTCTGCAAAGGAAAAGCTTCCTCTCATAAGACAGGCAATTGATGAAGGCAGGATAAAGGACGCTGAAGATTTATGTGCTCTGGCGCTGTCCGGAATGCCTGATACACAGAGCCATTATGAGACTTTATGTAACCTCTATATTCTTTTCGACTATGAGAATGAAGATGCGGCAGATTATTCGCGCGAACTTGATCTGGAGAATTCCGAAGTTCGAGTTTCTTTTAAAAAGGATGGTGTAACTTTCAGCAGAAATGTAATCGCATCGTTCCCTGATAAGGTAATAGCCGTAAAGTTAAGTGCTGACAGGCAAGGTAAGCTCTCGTTCAGAACACAGCTTGCCAGAGGTAACATCACATGGGATTTCAGATCATTCAGAAATCAGGTGTATAGGAATCCCGGATACAACAACTGTGTTGATTCAATATTCAATCCTTCAGATGACATGACGATCCTTACGGGCAGGTGCGGCGGATCAGGTTCACCTGAATTTGCATGTGAGATAAAGGTTATTACCAAAGGCGGATCTGTGGAATCAGTCGGCAGTACTCTGGTTGTTACTGACTGCGATGAGGCAGTGATCCTGATTGCGGCAACAACTGAATTCTATGAAAATGATCTGAAGGGTTATTTGGATAAAACACTTCTTGATGCATCGGCCAAGGGTGCTGTCTGCATTTGGGAAGATCATTTGAAAGACTATAAATCACTTTATGACAGAACGGTGCTCACGCTTCCTGATTCCGAGTGGGACGTTGTCCGGATGTTTAACTTCGGCAAGTATCTGACGATTTCAGGCAGCCGTGAAGGTTCCCAGCCACTGAACCTGCAGGGAATCTGGAATAAGGATTTCGATCCGGTGTGGGGTTCGAAGTTTACCATAAACATAAATGCAGAGATGAACTACTGGCCCTGTGAGGTCCTGGATCTCCCTGAATGCCATATGCCGTTGTTCGATCTCCTGGAGAGAATGAAACCCAGGGGAGTAGAAGTTGCCCGGAAGATGTACGGCATGAGAGGTTTTGTTGCCCACCATAACACGGATATCTGGGGCGACTGTGCTCCACAGGATACATGCCTGTCTTCGACATACTGGGTATTGGGCGCTGCCTGGCTGTGTCTGCATGTATGGGAGCATTACAAATACACGGGAGATATTGATTTTCTGCGTGAACATTTCGATACAATACTTCAGGCTGCAGTCTTTATCGTGGATTACGCTGTTGAAGACAACGGCTGCCTCGTTTTGTCGCCGACGATCTCCCCTGAGAATGAATATCAGCTTCCTAACGGAGAGAAAGGATGTGTTTGCAAGGGCTCTGCCATGGATGACCAGATCATCCGCGAGCTGTTTGAGAGCGTTCTGTCAGCAGAAGATTTGCTTAAGACTGGCGCTCCCGAGGTAGAAGAGGTAAGAGCGGCTCTAAACCGTATTAAGCCGGTTGCAATCGGAAAAGACGGCAGGATCCTCGAGTGGCACGGTGATGTTAAGGAAACTGATCCCGGTCACAGACATATTTCACATCTCTTCGGACTGTTCCCCGGAACATCTATCAGGGGAGAGGAGCTTTATGCTGCCGCATTTAAAACTTTGGAGAAACGCCTTGAATCCGGCAGCGGCCACACAGGCTGGAGCAGGGCATGGATAATTAACCTTTATGCAGCCATGGGAAACGGGGCAGAGGCATATAGACACTTAAGGCTTCTAATGGAAAACTCTCTGCTGCCTAATCTGTTTGATAACCATCCACCGTTCCAGATCGATGGAAATTTCGGCTTGGTATCGGGTATCGTCAGAATGATCCTGGGCCGTGACGGGGAGGAGATACCGGCTCTGCCGAAGGAATGGAAGGACGGTTCCGTTACCGGTTTTAAGCTCGCCGGAGGAGAGAAGATAGACCTGGTCTGGAAAGACGGTAAAGTGGTCAATAAGAGGGTGTATAAGGGCTGCCTTTCGATGGGACAACCCGTGTCCCATCCCTGAAACAGTGGGTTTTGGTCGGTATGTGTCCTTTAAAGCAATTTGCGGAAAACGTATAGTCGGGCTATCAAAATCACTGTGAGGTACACGAAATGAATCCCGAAAACATCACTACAAAAAAGTTCATCACATTCATGCTGATAGCATTTGGAATAGCCGGCATTCCGCTTTGGCTCGCCGGTTTCATGAATGCCGGCGGACAGGTTATCGGCTGCCTGTTTCTGTTCAGATTCATAGCAGTATTTATTCCTTTTATGGCAGTTCTTATCTCAAGACTCCCTCTTAAGGAAATCGGATTCGGCATCAAGACAAAGTTTAAGTACATTCTGGCAGCCTGGATCGCACCCCAGATCCTTGCCGCTATCGGAACAACTGCCTTTTTTCTGATCTTCCCGGACTCTTTCAAACTGGGTTTTGACGCATTCACAAGCACTCTTCCTGAAGATATGGCTGCACTCTATGATCCTTCGGTAATTAACCCGGCAGCTTTCCTTATTGTCATGACATTTATGGCTTTTACATTCATTCCTCTTTCACAGATCCTTCCGAGCCTTGGCGAAGAGGCAGGATGGAGAGGAGTTTTGTATCCTTTCCTTAAGAATAAGTTCGGTAAGCTTGGCGGCCGCCTTATCGGAGGTGCTCTCTGGGGAATCTGGCATTGGCCTCTCCTCATCGCAGGTGCTTATTTCTTCGGAAATCAGTACTGGGGCTATCCTGTTGTCGGACCTGTCGTAATATGCATTGCTCTTACTGCTTACGGAATCTTTATCGACTGGCTCTATGAGAAGACACATTCCATCTGGGTTGCTTCGATTGCTCACTCTGCAATGAATGCAGCATCCGTTCCCATGATGCTCCTCGGCGCTTCGGCTGATCCCAAGCTCTCTGTTTTGGGACCTTCAGCTTTCTCGCTCATTCCGTTGATTCCTATGATCGTAGTAGCAGTAGTTATCTGCCTTAAGAAAGAGAAGAAGGCAGTTTCCTGATTGTTTTCGAAAAGCATAACAGCATAAGAAGAACGCACAGTGAATTGTTTCAGATACTGTGCGTTTTCTTTTTGTGTGCGGAGAGGGCGACGCGAAAACTCGATCTTTGCACAAAATTAACATGGGTGGGAAGCAGCACGTTCCTGTCCTCCTCGAAAACCTGCTCTTGCAGAACCAAGATAGCGGTGATAATATATCAAACAGATATATCAAAATGATACATAAAAGAGGAGATTTCAGATTTATGAGACAAAAGATAAGGAAGGCACTTCTGATATTCGCTTTTTTGCTGTTCCCGATTACGATTTGGTATTTCTCGCCGTATTTGATATTGATGGCGGCTGCTGAACATATCGCGAACGGCAGCTTCATAGTTTTCGTATCGATGTTCATCCTGTCGATGTTTCTGGGAAGAGTCTGGTGCGGATATTTCTGTCCGGCAGGCGGAATCCAGGAATGTATTGGCATGTGTAATGACAAGCCTGCGAAGGGCGGATGGAGATATAAGATCAAGTATGTAATATGGATCGTTTGGATGATCTCCATCGTTGTAACGTACATCATGGGTAAGAACGATTTTAAGATAGATCCGTTCTTCATGACCGATCACGGCATATCCATAAATGAGATATACGACTTCATTATCTACTACGGAGTAATCCTGCTTTTGGTCATTCCTTCGCTTATTCATGGTAAGAGGGCAACATGCCATTATTTCTGCTGGATGGCTCCGTTTATGGTAATAGGCAGCACAATAGGCAGGTTTCTGCATTTCCCGCAGCTTCATATCGAAGCTGAGAAGCCGGACTGTATTTCCTGCGGCAAGTGTACCAGGTCCTGCCCGATGGGTCTGGATGTAAAGGAAATGGTAGCTCAGGGAAAGATTTCCAAGTGCTCGGAATGCATCAGTTGTGGTGCCTGTATCGATGCGTGCCTGAAGAAAGTCCTAAAGTATAAACTGAAGTGGAAATAATAATATGAATAATCCATCTCCGCGAGTATAATGTCTTAATCAATCGGATGGTATATGCGGGGATTTATGTTAAAGAATTTAAGAAAGCTCATCAGCTACTATAAGCCATACATGGGAACATTCCTTCTGGATATGTTCTTCGCCATCGTGGCTTCTGCGATATCGCTCATTATTCCTCTTGTAGTCCGCTATATAACTTCTGATGTCGTTTATATGGAAACAGGTGCACGGGAGAGGATCATCTATTTAGGTGCCGTTCTTGTCGTTCTGGTGGGAATACAGTTCCTGGCCAATTTCTATATTACTGATGTAGGACACGTAATGGGCTCCAAGATGGAGTACAACATGCGTGCTGAGATCTTCTCGCACTATCAGAAACTGTCTTTCTCATTTTTTGATGACCAGAAGGTAGGACAGCTCATGGGCAGGATCACGAACGACCTGTTCGAGATAAGTGAGCTCCTGCATCACGGACCTGAAAACATCGTTATCTCATTCATTAAGATTATCGGTGCCTTCATCATTCTGATGAGCATCAGCAAATATCTTACGGCTGCAGCATTTGTTCTTGTCCCGTTCATGTTCCTCTATGTTTTCCTGCTTAACAGGAAGATGAGGAAGGCATTTAAGGAGAACAGGAAAAAGATCGCAGAGATCAATTCACGTACGGAAGACAACCTCTCCGGAATCAGGGTCGTAAAGTCTTTTGCAAATGAAGAGATCGAGATGGAGAAGTTTGAAGAAGGCAACCAGGCTTTCTTAAAAGCAAAAAAGAACAGCTATCTTTATCTTGGTCTGTTCCATTCAGGCATGACTGCATTCATCCTTCTGGTAAACATCGCAGTAATCATTACTGGTGCGATACTTATCTCTGACGGTTTGGTTGAGATTCCTGATTTTATTGCATTCCTGCTCTATATAAATACATTCACTGAACCTATCAGAGTGCTTGTTGATTTTACTGAGCAGTTTCAGAACGGATATACCGGATTCGAGAGATTTACCGAGATCCTTAACATCGAACCTGACATTCAGGACAGAGAAGGCGCTATAGATCTGAACGATGTGAAAGGCGATATTTCTTTCGAAGATGTATCGTTTAAATACAAAGACGGTGCACACAGAGTATTGCGTCACATTAACCTTGATATCGAGGCAGGATCCTATGTAGCGCTTGTTGGTTCATCAGGCGGCGGCAAGACAACGCTCTGCAGTCTGATTTCCAGATTCTATGATGTAACCGGCGGATCCATTAAGATAGACGGAAAAGACATCCGTGACATCAGGCTTAAGAGTCTCAGGGATCACATAGGAATCGTCCAACAGGATGTTTATCTTTTTGCCGGTACGGTTATAGAGAACATCAGTTACGGCAGGCCGGGTGCTACCAGGGAAGAGATAATAGAAGCTGCGAAGCTTGCCAATGCACATGACTTCATTATGGAACTTCCTAACGGATACGATACTGATATCGGACAGCGCGGAATCAAGCTCTCCGGAGGTCAGAAACAGAGGCTGTCAATTGCGAGGGTATTCCTCAAGAACCCGCCGATCCTGATCTTTGACGAAGCAACAAGCGCACTTGATAACGAGAGCGAGAATATCGTAAAGGAGTCTTTGGAAAAACTCGCGAAAGACAGAACGACCATCGTCATTGCCCACCGTTTGTCTACCGTAAGAAACGCTGAGAGGATCCTTGTTCTTACCGAGAATGGAATAGAAGAGAGCGGTACTCACGAAGAACTCATGGCAAAGAACGGAATCTATGCCGGACTCTATAAGTGGAACGCGTAATTCCCGGATTGTTTTAGAATAGAAAAAGCCCGCTTAAAAAATTCTAAGCGGGCTTATTTTGACTGATTTTGATGCTTAATCGAAGTCAGGCATCGGGTATACTCCTTCGACTGACTGAAGTGCATCGTTCTCAACACACCAGTCACCGAACTTCTCGAAAACATCATCTCCGAAAACGGCTTTTACTGCATCAGTAAATTTCTGATTATCGCTATCTTCGTAAGATCCATACCATCCCTCGATATGATATGACTTTACCATCTCGTTGTATTTGAAGTAAGCATCACTGCCGTAATTATCAAAAAGGAACTGCCAGAAATATCTGCCGTAAACATATTCGGCGCCACGGTCGGCTGTGTCGATCTCCTGATAATCGTCAAAGAAAATGCTCTCTGCGTTATCAGCATTGACCGGTTCCGGTACACCGTAGTCGTAAAGATAATGTTTGTCATATGTAACGCCGATCGAAGGGTAGTCAGAAGCCAGAGCTGCGATAACCGAGCGTCCCATATATTCAGCAATTCCTTCACTTACGATGCTGTTTGCCTTTCCGTTTCTGCCTGTAATAGCATGAGTTAACTCATGTGCTGCGTTTGTATAATCGATAAAATCGAGTCTTCTCCAGTCAGTGTTCTCATAGTAGCTCGGGCATGAATTCCAAATCTCATCAGAGAATAACTCGTATTCAACAAAACACACAAACTCACTGTCACCGCAGGAGATCAATCCTTCGTCAATTTCATCCGCGATAAGGAAGATAGGAAGTTTTGTTCCGAGACTCCAGTTATCCCAGGGATTGAACCCGTCGTAGTATACGGACATGTTGATGATCCCATGTGAGTATTCGTAATCGGTAGTGCAGAGTTCTATTCCCAATTCTTTCTCGATTTCATCGATGATTGCATCAAGATTATTGGCGTAATCGCCGGGGAGTTTGATACCGGGTTCAATGAGAAGGAAGTATTTCTCGGATTCCAGGTAACAGTAATCCGTGGATACGAACTCGCTGTCCGGATTTCCGTCAAGCGTGATTTTTTCGTAGTCAGTGGTAAAAGAAATATCCGGTATGAATCTTGTCGGTTCAGTGGATTCTTCCGTGGTTGTTTCTTCTGTTGTAGTAGTTGCAACAGTAGTTGTTGTTTCTTCAACTGATGCCTCTGAAGTCTCAGTCGGTTTGGTGCATGAGCATAACAGAGCGTTTCCTGTTAACATGGAAGCCGTCAGCAGAACTGAAAGTACCTTAAGTCTTTTCATTGTTCATCCCCTTTCTTAAAAACTCAAAAAATGTTTATAAGTTGTGTGGCCATTATAACATGGAGTTTTTGAGAGTACGAGAACAATGGAAAACGGTGGTTATTGGAATCTGATTATCCTGCTCCAGAATTCGAGAAGCTTAGCCTTGAGGGCAGTTTTATTTATGCGCTTTTCGTCACCGCTGTGAATGATAGCTTCTGATCCTCTGAAGAATATCTGCGCGAGAGTTTTATCGTCGGCATCAATGAGATATTCGATCTTGCCGGCTTCTTTCATCCGGGCGAAATATGTTGCGAGCGATTCGACCATCGTTTTGCATGTGAGAGCATTAAGAGATGCCTGGATCGTCCAATGAAGTTTGTCTCCCTGAAGAACCTCATAGTAGATCCTGACAGATGCCTGAAGTTCATTCAGAAATGCGTTGATAACCTGGTCGAAAGAAAGTGACTCATTGGCAAGTATTGCACCGATGCGTTCCGTGTAACCTTGCATAAACTGTGCGATAACGGCTTCGAACAGAGATTCCTTGGAAGGGAAGAAGTGATAGAAACTACCTGTTACGACACCTGCTTCTTCAATAATCATCTTTACGGATGCGGCTTCATAACCGTACTCGAAGAATACCTTCGTAGCTGCAGTGATTATCTTTTCCTTTGTCTCTCCGCGCTTGGCCATTATTACTCCCTGTTCTTTGTAAGATCAGAAGTGGTGATGTATGGGTTCCTGTACAGCTTCCTTTTAGGAGGCAGCCCCATGATCTTCACAAGAGGCGTTTTCTTGCCGGATGCATCCAGCAGTTTCCTGTCACCATCGGTAATATTGTAACCTATTGCGCGTTTAGGGCAACTTGTTACACATGCCATGCAGTTTGCACAGTGGTGATTGAACTTCGGTTTCCCGTTTTCCATGGTGAGATTGCTGCAGGGACATACACGTGTGCACAGACCGCATGAGATGCAATCATCAGATACTGTAAAAGGATTGTCGGCATAGGTCTGGATCTCAAGATAAGGTCCCATGAAAGAATCGAATTTGCGTCTAACGCGTTTACTTGCTCTGGGATAATCTCTTTTGGTGCGTGCAGCAATCTCGGAGGCGATCTTCTTAAGTTTTTTCTCTGTCTTTGGAACACGGAGCTTAGGTGACGGGAAGGGTGGATAAACGATTGCGTAGTTCGCCACGCTGTTTACCAGATTACCGTAAGATAACGAGGCACCTTTGGTTTCAAGGATCTGGTTTAATCTCTCGCATGCAAACCCAAGAATAAAACTTGGCATGGCAATCGCAAAAATATAAGCATCCGGATTTATGTCGAGTTTTTCCACAAATCTTTCGGCAGGTTCGGGCATGGTCCAATGGTAAACGGGGTAAACAAAACCGATGACATCACAGTCCGTTGCCGGAACATCCTCGGGGTTCATTCTCATGGATACGATCTCGGTACACCCAAGAGCCGAGGCAATTACACGTGCAGCTCTCATGCTGTTTCCGGTGCCTGTAAAGTAATAGATTCTTCTTTTCATGTCTGTCTCCTGAAATTAGAATATCATTCTAATCTGATGGTATACCCGCGCGGAACGGTTGTCAATAGAAAATAGAATATCGTTCTAATATTGTGGCGTGATGTAGTGTTATAATAATTTTCAAATTGTTGGGGGATGGTAGATATGGATGACTTTTTTGATTCTAGAGATTATGAACTTTTAAAGAATGATAAGTATACATTCTCAGTAATGGCAAGGATCATGGGACTTGATTGTGAGCTCAGATTATCTGACCACGAGAGGATGATCTTCTGCTTTACCGGTCAGCCTTTCCCGGTGTGGATATGGACTCCTGATGATGCAACGGCGGAAGATATGGAAAAGGCTTATCAGCTCGCAAGAGAAAATTCAGTAATGGATGGCGAGCACAGATTCAACATCAAGTATGAGCTTGCTGAATATTTCATCGGGAGAGCAAAAAAAGACGGACTGGATCTTAAGATAACGACCAATCTGTTTGCTTACGATTGTCCTGAGAGGATCAGGCCGACGGTTGAAACTGACGGAGAGATCTACAAGTGCACTGAGGAAGATCTCGACGTGCTGGTGGACTTTTTCGATATGTTCCATAACGCCGTAGGCATAGATAAGGAGAGCCGCGAACAGTACAGGATAAGTGCTGAAGAAGGTGTCAAAAAAGGAGAACTGTATCTTTGGAAGAATTCTGAAGGTGAATTTGTTGCAAGCTGCAGTTGGCATCCGCAGGGTGAAGAGATGGCCTCTATCGGATTGGTTTACACCAGAGATGAATTTAGAAGAAAGCACTATGCCGAACATCTTGTGTATCAGGTAAGTGAGATCGTTTCGGATCTTGGATATCTGCCAATGCTCTATACGGATGCAGACTATGTTGCATCCAATGCCTGCTATGAAAAGATCGGATATATACTTCGCGGAAAGCTTTGTACGATAGGATAATGACATGAAATACGAATACTGTTTATTTGACCTTGACGGGACACTGACCGATCCTGCCATCGGTATTACCAATTCGGTCATGTTTGCTCTGAAGAAATTTAACATTGAAGTAAAGGACAGATCTGAACTATACCCTTTTATCGGACCTCCGCTTGATTATTCATTCATGACATTCTTCGGGTTTAACAAGGAACAGGCGGATCAGGCGATAAAATATTACAGGGAGAATTTCAGCGTCACCGGCTTGTTCGAGAATGAAGTTTATGACGGAATTCCCAGGATGCTTGCCGAATTGAAGCACAGAGGAGTAAAGATTGCTCTGGCGACTTCAAAGCCTTACGAGTTTTCCGTAAAGATTCTCAAGCATTTTGATCTTTATCAGTATTTCGATTTCTTCGGCGCTGCTACCATGGACGGCAAGATAAGCAAGAAGGAAGATGTTATTGCTAAACTTCTGGAAGATATTGGTGTTGAAGACAAGACCAGACTGCTTATGATTGGAGACCGTTATCACGATATTGAAGGCGCGAAAGCAAATGGATTGGACAGTGCGGGAGTCTTATGGGGATACGGCTCTCAGGAAGAACTGGTGAATGCCGGTGCTGATTATATTTTGAACGGCACGGAAGACATATTGAATCTGTTTTGAAGAAAGAGGGGTAATAGGATGAAAGAACTTCAACTGATCAATGATGATTATTTGGGACATGTGGATCATCTCCGCCATGCGAGCAGGGGAATCCTGGTAAACGACGGCAAGGTGCTCTTAAGTTATGAGACAACGACCAACAAGTACATGATCCCCGGAGGCGGTCAGGACGAAGGTGAGACATATGCCGAATGCTGCGAGCGTGAGATGCTCGAAGAGACCGGAATGAAGGTAAATGCTACGGAAGAGTATCTTGCAATCGAAGAACTTTTCCTTGATTGGAGACACATCAATCACTACTTTGTGTGTGAACTGATCGAAGATACCGGAGTTCAGCATCTTACGGAAGGTGAGAAAGAAGCTGGCTATAAGGCAGTCTGGATGCCAATTGATGAAGCTCTCAAGATGTTTGGAGACTATGAGAGATTCCATGAAACGGCAATCGAGGATTACGGCCTGTACAAGCGTGAATATATTGCTTTGAAAGAGTATACAGAGAAAGGCTGAAAATGCATTTCGTAGAAGCGAAAGGGATCATTCATAACAAAGGCGGATACAACGGCATGAACATATACCGCGGTTGTACGCACGGCTGCATTTACTGCGACAGCAGAAGTCTATGTTATCAGTTCACTCATCCTTTCGAAGATATAGAAGTAAAACAGAATGCGCCTGAACTCCTCGAGAAAGCTCTGAAGTCCAAGCGCAGTAAGTGCATGATCGGCACAGGCTCTATGTCGGATCCTTACATGCACTGTGAGACTCAGCTCCGCATGACCAGAAAGTGTCTGGAGATAATCGATAAGTACGGATTCGGCGTGGCCATCCAGACCAAGTCTGACAGGATACTTGAAGACATCGATCTTTTGGACAGCATCAATAAGAAGGCCAAGTGCGTTGTGCAGATTACACTGACTACATATGACGATGAACTGTGTAAGATAATCGAACCCAATGTCTGCAATACAAAAAGACGCATTGAGGTTTTGGAGGAGATGCAGAAACGCGGCATTCCCACTGTTGTATGGATGACTCCGCTGCTGCCGTTCATCAATGATACCGAAGAGAACGTTACGGCCATCCTTAACGAATGCGTCCGCGTCGGTGTAAAGGGAATCGTTAATTGCGGAATGGGAGTGACATTAAGGGAAGGCGACAGGGAATATTTCTACGAGGCGCTCGATAAACATTTTCCGGGACTCAAGCAGAAATACATGAGAACATACGGAAACAGCTATGAAGTTAACAGTCTGAATTCCCGTAAACTCAACAGCATTTTCAAAAAGATATGCAAAGATAACGGGATCATGTATGACGCGGACGAATGCTTCAGATATTTAAATGATCTTCCTGATAAGCAGATGAGTATATTCGATCTCTAAATGATATAATCTTATACAGTTGTCAAAACGATTTGAAAAGAATAAGGGGAAATCTATGGACAGCAAATTACTCAATATCAGATGTGATAATTGCGGAGCGGAGTACAGGATCAGTTCCAGAGGCGAGATGGTATGCCGTTTCTGTGGATCCATGGTCTATCTCTCGGATAAGGATTTCAAGGCTTACAAAAATACCAGAGACGAGATGCTCGGCAAAGACCGTTTTACTAACGATGAGATGGCAGATGAAGGAGATATCCTCCATTTGTGGAATAACAGCTCAAGAGTAAACTTTACCACAGATAAGGGCGTTAACATCACGATGGACAGTTTCTATTCTGTCATTCTCGATGATAAGGAAGTTTACATCGGTTCCGACAAACTGCTGATCGTATTTAGGAGTTTCCCGGAGGTTACGAGATTTAACTCTTCGCTGTCGCAGATCATGTATCCTTCGGCAGACATTAAGGACTTAAGCAGATTCCTGCCGAATGTTACATATAAGGCGACTCTCGAAGACGGAAGGGGAATTGTTGTCATATCCAAGGCTGAGAACATCTATCCGTTGTTCCTTTTTGAGAATCTGAAGGCAACAACGGTTGCGTGGATGATCTCGCGTTTCGAGAACTTAGGTTGCCTTCTTGAGTTCAATGATATGGATTTTGATGCGATAAGGATCGAAGACATATACATTAACCCCAAGACTCATGAGTTGTTTATCCTTGATGGTTGGGAGAATGTATCTAGAACTTCAAGACGCAACTATCTTAAGGACATCAGACAGATCGCAAAGGATGTCATGGACTGCTCTACTGCGAATGCAATGTGCATGCAGTTCCTTGACGGAGAGCCTGCAGAGACCGCTTATGATGATTTCGGAAATTGGGATGAAGTTATCATGAAGGGATTCGGCGGTCACAATTTTCATCAGTTTAATCAATAACAAAGGAGATACATTATGGGACGCGGAAGTTATACGGCAAGAGACTGGGATAAGCTCAGAACAGCAAGAAAGATCACAACAGATTCTTCTGCAAGTAATCTGTTCCAGAATAGAAAGATGCTCGATAAGTTCAATCCGAAGTTCATCGGAACGAGAGAATCAAGAGATAACGATGAACATCCTCATTCAACACCTATCGCCATCGGCGTAGATGTTACAGGTTCCATGGGTTATCTGTCTGAAGAGATCGTAAAGAATTCCCTTAACGAACTCATGAAGAAACTCTATGCCTCCAATGTCATTCCTGATCCGCAGCTGATGTTTGCGGCTGTCGGCGATGCAGAAGCAGATGACGCACCTTTGCAGGTTACACAGTTTGAGTCTGATATCCGTATTGCAGAACAACTCCTTGAACTCTGGCTCGAAGGCGGAGGCGGAGATAATCCTGAGGACTATTCCCTGTTCTGGTATTTCCTCTCAAAGCATACAGATACTGACAGCATGAAGAAGCGTAATGAGAAGGGTTTTGCATTTACAATTGGTGATGCAGCTAACCATGACAAGTTGTCTGGAAGCTCCATTAATAGAATCTTTGGTGACAGCCAGGTTAAGGATATGACGAAGGAACAGATTGCTGAAGAGACACTTAAGTCTTATGAACTGTTCCATATCAATATTAAAAGTACTGTTGACAGAACAGTCATTGAAGGCAGAACTATCAATATCCTGAGGCAGGATATTTCGCTGCTTCCGGAACTCATAATCAGTGTCATCTGCAAGGTTAAGGGCCTTGACAGACACGATATCCTTGGTTATCTCGATCCCAAGGTCGACAAGAATCTTGATAAGATGATGAGTAATCTTTTCATCTGATATTCAGCGTATGTTCTATGCTGTAATCGGAAACAATTACGGAGATGAAGGAAAAGGCCTGGCAGTCGATTATCTGACGCTGTCAGGCCATAATCTTGTTGTGCGCCATAACGGAGGTGCGCAGGCAGGACATACCGTTGACAGGGAAGATAAGAGATTTGTTTTTCATGAACTCTCATCAGGCTCATTCAACGGTGCCGATACATACTGGGCTGACACATTCTTCCCTGATCTGTATAAACTCGAAGAGGAAATTGAGGAATTCTCTTCCGTGGCTTCTGAAGGCGTGAAGATATATGCTTCGCCCCGTTGCCATACAACGCTTGTTTACGACGCATATCTTAATCAGAAACGTGAAGAAGCACGCGGTGAAGATAAGCACGGTAGCTGCGGTATGGGCATCTGGGAAGCAACTAAGAGATCCAATTGCGGGTTCGGCATTGCTCTGGGCGATATAAGTTCTTTGTCAGTATCTGATATAGCTCAGAAACTTAAATCCATAGAAGATGAATACGTGTCTCTGAAACTCCGCAAATTCGGTATCAGCGAGCCACTCAATCTGGATGTTGAAAGATATGCTTCGATACTGAAGGATGCACTCGAAAAGTATGTGGTTCTCGTTGAAGATGAAGCCGGATTCTTTAAGTCTTATGACAATGTTGTTTTCGAGGGCGGACAGGGATTGATGCTCGATACGGTAAGGGAAGACCTGTGGCCTCATACAACGTGCAGCAGAACGAATATATCCAATCCGGTTGATTTGCTGAATGCTGACGGCTTGAAGCTTGATGAAGCGGTTTATGTAACCAGAACTTATCTTACAAGACACGGCGCAGGACCGTTTAAGGAAGATCCGGAATTACAATTTACGGACGAGACAAACGTTCCGAATCCGTGGCAGGATAATATCAGGTTCGGAAGATTTGAATCTGTTTCTGAACCTGTCGGCAGAGCCGTAAATGACGCGAAGAATAATTGTCAGTATAATGTTAGGAAATCGCTCTTTCTGACTCATCTGGATGAGACATCTGACAAGATCCTGATTGAAGGTAAGGATGTGGATCTGGAAGAGTTCAGGAAGGCAGCATTTGAATCGGAAATTGATGCTGTATACCTCTCGAGAAGCAAATACAGCAAAGACGTTATCAGGGGATAAACAATATGGAGAAAGCTAAGAGAAGATCGGTTGAACCCAAATATTCAATGTGTGTTCAGCCATCGTTCATAATCGGTACGAATAACGAAGACGGTTCTCATAATTTTGCACCGATAACCTGGGTTAGTGCTACGCATGAAGAAGGTGACGGATATCTGCTCGTAATCAGCATGGCAGGAACCAAGGCTACCAAACTTAACGTCCTCCGTGATGGCAGGTTAAGTGTAAATCTTGTCAGCAGGGACATGCTCCCGCTTATGGATTATTTTGGTTCCAAACATGCAAAGGACGGCAGGAAAGAAGAAGTCGAGTACGGAGTCAGCAGAGGTGAAGTTGTTGATGTTCCTACCCTTGATGCGAGCCGCTGGGTTTATGAATGTGAAGTCTCGAGGCAGATAGAGACTGGTGATTCAACGACGTTTTTCTGCAGGATAAGAAACATACAGATGGATGAGAGTTTGCAGTGCGAAGATATTTTCGATGTGGATCTTACTAAGCTCGATCCCGTCATATATTCCGGCAGATACCACAGCCTGGGCGAGAGCCTGGGCAAGATAGGAGATTATTTGTAATGGATCTGAATGAAGTTTACAAGAGTGTTTTGGAAGCTGATACGGCTGCAGTAGTCATATGTGATCTTGATCACAAGATCATATACATGAATCCGGCTGCGGTAAAGCGTTATGAGAAGTGGGGAGGCGCGAATCTGCTTGGTAAGAGCCTTCTTAACTGCCACAATGAAGAATCAAGAAAAACGATAAATAAAGTTCTTGACTATTTTAAGACATCTATTGATCACAATATTGTATACACATTCTACAACGAGAAGGAAAATAAGGATGTTTACATGGTTGCGCTGAGAAACGGTGCAGGCGAACTGATTGCTTACTATGAGAAGCATGAATACCGCAACCGTGAGACCATGAAGATGTATGACATGGGATAAGCCTTGATTTATAGAAGGAGGATTTTGGCATGGAAAAATCAAAGGTGTATTTTACAGATTTCAGAACTGGTTTGGGTGTAAGTCTTCCTTCCAAGCTCCAGAAGCTTATTCACAAGGCCGGGATCGATACGATTGACATGGAAGGTAAGTTTGTTGCCATTAAGATGCATTTCGGCGAGCTCGGAAACCTTGCATATCTGAGACCTAACTATGCGAAAGCAGTTGCTGATGTCATTAAAGAGAATGGCGGATTGCCATTCCTGACAGACTGCAACACTTTGTATCCAGGAAGCCGCAAGCATGCGCTTGAACACCTGGATTGCGCTAATATCAACGGATTTAACACTGTTACAACGGGCTGTCAGATCCTTATTGCTGACGGACTCCGCGGTACAGATGACATAATCGTACCCGTTCCGAACGGTGAGTACTGCAAAGAGGCTTATATCGGCCGCGCAGTTATGGATGCAGACATATTTGTATCCCTGACGCACTTCAAGGGACATGAAGCAGCAGGCTTCGGCGGAACCATCAAGAATATCGGAATGGGATGCGGCAGCCGCGCAGGCAAAATGCAGCAACACCAGAGCGGACATCCGCATGTCAAGACAGAAATGTGCAGAGGATGTAAGAGATGCACTAAAGAATGCGGTTCTGATGCCATCAGTTACGAAGGAAACAAGGCGTGGATCGATCCTGATAAGTGCAAGGGATGCGGACGCTGCATCGGTGCATGTGCTTTTGATGCCATCGAGAACGATAATTGGGACGCACCTCAGATGCTTGGCTGCAGAATGGCTGAGTATACTGCAGCTGTAGTAAGCGGAAGACCCTGTTTCCACATCAGTCTCATCACTGATGTATCGCCTAACTGTGACTGCCATGGTGAGAACGATGCACCGATCTTACCTGATATCGGAATGCTCGCTTCTTTCGATCCGGTTGCACTGGATCAGGCTTGTGTTGATCTCTGTGCTAAGGCAGAACCCATCAGAAACAGCCAGCTGGGTGATAACATGGCGAGTCCGCATTTCCACGATCACGGAGATGTATGGCATAATAGTAATCCTAATGTTTCATGGGCTGAAACTCTGGAACATGCAGAAAAAATCGGCATCGGTTCACGCGAGTATGAACTGATAACGATGAAGTGAAAGTAGAATGTTATGGGGATTACAACTAAACAGTTTCAGAAACTTACGGATATAAATCTCGTATGGGATTTTCTGGTAGATATTTATGAATTCAAAAAGGATAACGGAGTAGCTGCCCCGTTCTTTGAGCATGCGATCAAGGCTTCGTGGATGGATTCGTCCTATTCTTATCTCGACCGATTCTGGTTTGACGGAGATAAGGTGGTTGCTTTTGTTTTCTATGAAGCACCGGTAACTGATGTCTATTTCAGTGTCAGACCCGGATATGAATATCTGGCTGATGAACTGGTTGATTACGCGATAACAACAATGCCTGACTTTGATAATGAGCAGCAGTTTGTTTTGTTCGGCGGTCAGGATTATCTGAAAGAGGCAGCAGCAAAAAGAGGATATAAAATGGTTTTTGAATATGAAGACCGTGTCTTCGATTTTGAGAATGAACTAAATTACGAACTGCCCGAAGGATATCACTTTGTCGATCCTGAAGATGTTGATGAAGTAAAGCTTTCCAGGCTGTGCTGGTATGGTTTTGGCCATGGCGAGAACGGTGAATTCAAAGATTACGACAAGTACGATAATTCTCTTGACTGGACGCCTGCCAAATCGCATAAAGACATTGTGGGTGATATCATGGCACCTGCTCCGCATTCCACTCATGAATACGATATCATCATCGCTGACGGGAATGGAGAGTATGTCTGCTTCTCGGGTATGTGGTGGATCCCTGAGAATAAGCTTGCATACATGGAACCGCTATGCACGGCACCTGAACACCGCCGAAAAGGTCTGGCGGCAGCCGCTCTTACTAAACATTACCGCAGAATGAAAGCTCTTGGTGCCACCCACATGACAGGCGGCGGAGATCCATTCTATGAGAAGATCGGTTACGGCAACGGATTCCATTGGACGTTCTGGAAGAGGCAGTGATGGATAAACTGTATATCACGCACTACTATTTCAAGGATACTGATCCCTGGAAAAACATAATGAATCTTTCAAAAGAGGATGCATTCAAAAAGGCCGCTGAACTTGCTGATGAACATCCGGATACAACGAGCTTTGGAAGATTTGCTGATTTCGTTAACTACTATCCGCAAAGAGTTAAGGCGGATGCTTATGTCCGCGGAGAATTTGTAAAACTCGGCGGAAAACCTCAGTTGGATCATCCATATTCGTTTGTTCTGCTTGAATGTGAATATCTTAAGGAATGGTTTAGTGACGGTGAATCTTTCCGTATAGCTCTTGATGACATTCCCGATGATGTCATAAGTTTCACGATAGGTGACAGTTGTGCTCAGATAACGAATGAAATGATACCTGCCGTCATGACTAAAAAGATGCTTCTCGACGGCATCAGCAGATTTGATTCGCCTGAAGAATACCTTAAGGCTGTGCTCGGTAAGTTTGCTTATATAGAAGTTCAGCTTTGGACTATAATGGACAATTGCGAAGATTAACATTTTTATGGAGTGGTAGAAAATGAAGAAGTTTTTTGCAGCCGGCATGGCTGTTGTAATGCTGCTTGGCATGATCTCGGGATGTTCTGACAGTTACAGATTGTCGGAGTTTGATCTGGATGTCGGAGATGAATTCACATTCGGCAAGTATCATGGTGAAGAGATTGAATGGGAAGTGTTATCCAGGAATTTTCTGGTTGAAGAAGGCAAGATAAGAGTTCAGTTCTATAGTAAGTATGTGCTTGATTGTCAGCCTTTCGATGAGGATGGTGATGAAGTTTCATGGGCAGACTGTTCTCTGCGTGAATGGCTAAATGATGATTTCTTCAAGGAAGCTTTCTCGGCAAAGGAACAGAAGCAGATCTGTGAGACTTCATATTTCAATTTGTATGGTGATGACCGTTATCTGACGGACAAGGTTTATCTTCAGACATATGTCACTTATCGAATGAGACCGGATGATGCAATGTGCAAGGCGACTGATTACGCTGAAGAGCAGGGTGTTACGACAGAACACGGATATGCAAAATACTGGGGTAGAGATATTATCCAGGCAACTTTTGCATCCAGTGCAGAGCGCAGCGGCAAGCTGGAGTATCCGATGGTTTTCGACTGTGAGGGGAAAATGTCTACGGCTGACAAAACTCTTGAGCATCTGTATGATGCTGATGACATAGGAGTAAGACCTATCATTTGCGTTGAATTCCAGGCTCCAATCGATAAGCGTGATATAAACCCTGGTGATATCGTTACCTTCGGTTCTTATGAAAAGGATCCGATTGAGTGGATCGTAGCTTCCAAGGATGAAAATGAATTCACATTGCTGAGCAGATACGGCCTGCTGGATAAACGTATGGATAAAGGTGAAGTAGACAGCTTCGAGGAAACATCACTTCACGATTGGCTGATTGATGATTTCTATAATGATTCATTCACTGACAAGCAGAAGAAGAGAATGGTTGAATCTGATAACGGTGACTATGTCAGACTCATGGGTTGGGATGAGTTGAAAGAATGTTTAAGAGACATGGGTTACGAGCTTTATGCCGGCTATACAAAAGCTTTTTATGATGATCATCCCGAACTTGCTGATGAGCTTCCGAGCTTGCAGAAAGTCATTGATGAATGGTGGATCATGGATATGTCAGATAAGCAAGACAATGCTTTCAGGACTTACGATCCTGCGCGGATGGGCAGATATGCCGATGCGGGTGATGAACGTTCCGTCAGACCGGTGATTACGATTACAATCGGATGATGAATTGTTGACAACCTAACAGTCGTTAGATAAAATCTCTCTAACAATCGTTAGGGAGATTTTTTGTATGAGTACAAGAGACAAGATCATGGACGTTGCGCTTCACATGTTTTCCGAGAGGGGATATGAGGCTGTGTCCATCAGAGATATATGTGGGGAAGTAGGTATTAAAGAGAGCACACTCTATTATCATTTCAAGAATAAGAAAGATATCCTTGATTCGCTCGTGGCAAAGTTTAAGGCCCACATAGACAGCCTCCTGGTTCATGTTGATGAGATCACGGCCCAACCGCAGAAAAAGAAGAATAAGAAAAACGATGACATCGGAGCGCAGATGATGGATTCATACATGATGGACAGCTATCTGTTCGATCCCTTCTGCAATCTCATGTTAAGGCTCATGATGATCGAACAGTTTCATAACGAAGAGATCAGGGAACTCTATGAGAAGACACTTTTCACTGATCCTTATGAGATTCAGCTTAATGTGTTTAACAGACTTGCAACAGTGGGTACCATACCCGCTGAAGACGTTGAATGGATAGTAAGGGAAACCCATGCCTATATGACAATGCTGACATTCAAATATCTTCTTAACGGAGATCTGACAGAAGAGCGCAAAGCCGCATATCACAAGGAAGTATTCGAATACATGGCAAACACAATGGGCAAAAGGTTCAAGTCATGAAAAAGATAGCGATGTTTACAATGGGCACCAGAGGTGATGTCCAGCCGTATATTTACCTCTCGAAAGGCCTGATGCGTGCAGGTTATGAAGTAACGCTTGGAACACATCCCTGCTGGAAGAACTTAGTAGAGAGTTACGGTGTGCATTTTGAGCCTGTCGGACCAGACATAGACATCGAGAAAGAAACGACCATCATCCGCGGTAAATCGAAGAATGCGATCATGAGCATTCTTAAGACGATGAACTTCATAATGAAGATAATCGAAGGTTCTTCAAAAGAGGTCTATAAGATCTGTGAGGGCAAGGATCTGATCGTTGTCACACACAGCCAGATGGGTGCTGTAGAGGCAAACGTACTTGGCATTCCGACGGTTAACGTAACTCTTCAGACTGAGATGATCGGAGAGAAATTAAGGAAGCAGAAATTCGGCGATAAACTTATCGGAGGATTTATTGAAAAGCAGGCAGCTAAACCTACAAACAAGATCCGTAAGATATATGGATTGAAACCAGTTAAATCAGCTGATGAAGTGATGTCTGACAAGCTTAATCTGATTCCTATCAGTAAATATGTTTTAGACAGAAATCCGTATTGGGAAGCTAAGAATAAGATTACAGGTTACTGGTTTGAAGACGAGGAATACACTCCGGATGAGAAGTTAAAGACATTCATTGAGAATGGCGACAAGCCCGTTATCCTTGCACTAGGAGCAATGTCTTTTGAGGCTGAGGCGGACAGGAAAAAACTGGATATGTTCGTCAATGCATTTCAGAAAACCGGATGCAGGGCGATTATTCAGGGGTTTAAAAAGACACTCGAGAACTATGAGCTTCCTGATACCATGATTGCCGTCGGAAGCGTTCCTCACAGCTGGCTCTTCGGGCAGGGCAAGTTCGTCATTCACCACTGTGGTTTTGGAACGACTGCGGCTTCAATGATATATGGCATTCCTTCAATCCCGGTACCGCACGTTTTGGATCAGCTTGGATTTGCAATGCTGCTTGAGAAAAAGGATGTTGCAGTAAAACACATAGATGCAAAAAAATTGAGTGAACAGACGATTATTAGAGCCATTGAAGAGATGAACAGTACATATGCAGTCAAGAAGAGCAATGTTGAATCAATTTCGGAAAAGATTGCTGATGAAAACGGTCTCGAAGAAGCCGTCCGGCTGATTTCTGACATTGTCGGATGAATGTATGTTGCCTTATAATGTCTCGGAAGGACGATATGGGGTAAGGAACTGATGTTTGATTTTTTCAAGAAGAAAACACTCAAGAATGAGACAGAAAAAGGCAACCCTGTTAATCAGGCTGTGAAGCCTTCGCCTGTGACTGTGCGTATGAATGAAGATGATAGACTGTCATATTGCATTTCCATGATAAATGAGGGACATGACAGTTATATTGTCGGAGTGTATTCTTATCTGCAGTCTTGTGATAAAGAAATTGTAAAGAAGGCAGCAATTGCAATTGCTGCCTATATGCAGAAACTGGATGTGAAAAGCATCCTGCGTTTAAATGAAGGGTTCCGTAGTCATAGCCATTATGATTATTCCAGAGCCTGGAATTCTTTAGATCTTGATAAACTGGCTGTAACTATCGACAATCCCGTGATTTTCAGTTGGATCCTGCGTTTGGGAACCTTTGACGGTAATGGTTATTTCCGTGAGAAATGCATCAGGAGACTGAAGGCAGATTCTGCTTCTTACATCTATCTTCTTCTCAGGCTCAATGACTGGGTAAAGGAAGTTAGAGATGCTGCCAGAGAAGCCTGTTCTGACTTATCCGGACTTAGTCTTGCTGATTTGATTAACTGTCTTGGCGCTTTTGAAAAGCTCAGAAGAAGCGGGAGGAAGGATATTACTGTTTTCAACCGTTTTGATGAGATGATATCCAAACGCATTTGTGAATTGGGGCCGGAAATAAACAGGAATCTGATTAGAAAATATGATCCCGTCACCAGAAGAGCCTTGTATAAGATACTCATAGATAACAGGATGCTCAGTAAGGATGAGATAAGCTCTCTTCTAACGAATGACAGGGATGTCCAGTGCCAGATGTCTCTTATGTCGCTGTTTGTTAAGCAGTATGAATTATCAGTCGAAGAGATTGACGAATTTATTAACCATAAAAGCATTATGGTCCAGCGCAAAGGCATTGAACAGAAGTATGCAATGTTGGGAAAACCCTGGGAAGGACTTGAAAACAAATTGCTCTCTCCGTCAGCCAACATCCGCGAGACGGTCCGGTATATATTTAACAAAAACGGAGGATTCGACAGCCGTTCGTATTACTTGGAACGTCTGGACACTTCCGATGTTAAGATCTGCATTCTTGGAATAGGTGAGACCGGTAAACCGGAAGATAAAGAGATTCTTTTGAAATACCTTGATGATTCAAGAACAGGTGTAGTTAAGAATACCCTTCATGCTCTTGGAATGCTGTGCGGTGAAAAACTTTCAGATCTGTTCTGGAAATATCTTAACGATGACCGTCAGACTGTTGTTTTGCAGGCATATAGAGAGATTTCGGCTCATAACATAAGATATGGTGCAGAGAAGATCTATGATCTGTTTATGAGTACTGATTCTGAATTGATAAAAAAGAAACTGGCTTACATGCTGGTAAGAGAACAGTACTGGGACCGGATACCTTATGTATTGATGCTGTTTAATTACGATGATGTGAACATCCGGAATGTCATAAGGCTCGGATCAAAATGGAAAAGTTCATATTATCCGCTATCAAAACAACAGGCTTTGTATATCAAAGAGGTTCTGGAGAATGAACAATATCAGATCCCTGATTCTGTCAGAAGAGATGTTTTGTTTAATCTGAATATCGCTGAAATGAAATAAGAGGAAGATTTAGACACATGATCATATTAATCACAGGTGCATCACATACAGGCAAAACAGTACTATCACAAAAGCTCCTTGAGAAATATAAGTTTCCGTATCTGTCAGTAGATCATCTCAAGATGGGACTTATCAGAAGCGGTAATACCGATCTTACTCCGGAAGATGATGACATGCTGACAGATTATCTGTGGCCGATAGTCCGTGAGATGATAAAGACTGCAATTGAGAATGATCAGAATCTCATTGTTGAGGGATGTTACGTTCCATATGACTGGCGCAAAGATTTTGATTGCGATTATGCATCTGAGATATGGTTCATCTGTCTTGCGATGACGGCTGGATATATTGATTCTCACTTTGATGAAATTATCGGTCACGGTTCTGATATCGAGCACAGACTGGATGATTCATACTGCACGGCTGATTGGCTCAAGAACGATAACCAGAAGTATATAGACGGTTTCCGTAATGCAGGCGAAGAAGTAGTCCTGATCGAGAACGATTACGAACAGGCGATTAACCCGATTTTGAACTGAGCAAAAAAAGTCGGGAAATGAAATCACCTTCTGAGATACTATTAGCTCACGAAGGAGTCAGGCACATGGAAGAACAGAGAACGGCAGTACGCAAAATGCAGGATTACATAAGTGAACATATCACCGAAGATATCGATATCGGTGATCTTGCGAAGCAGTCATCTTTCTCTCCATGGTATGCCAGAAAGCTTTTTATCAAGTATCTCGGAATGACACCGGCGGTTTATATCAGGCGCCTTAAACTGTCGAAATCAGCCTTGAGATTACGTGATGAAGATTGTCAGATCATTGACGTGGCATTGGATATGGGATTTGGAAGTGTTGACGGTTATCAGCGCGCATTCAGACGTGAGTTCGGCTGCAACCCCAAAGAGTACTCCACAAGTCCGGTTCCCGTATGGCTCTTTACTCCTTCACTGATAATCGACAAAGAAAGGAACGTGAGCAATATGAGTGAGATTAGGAATGTTTTCATCCAGGTTATCGAGAAACCTGCACGCAAGGTTATTATCAAGAGAGGCATTAATGCAACAGAATATTGGAGCTATTGCAAGGAAGTAGGATGTGATGTATGGGGACTTCTTACGAGCATTAAATCCATTAGCGGAGAACCTGTCTGCCTCTGGCTGCCTAAGGAACTTAGAAAGCCAGTTACCAATGAATATGTTCAGGGTGTTGAGGTTGAAGAAGATTACTCCGGAAAGATTCCTGATGGTTTTGAAGTGATCGATCTTCCTGCTGCTAAGTATCTGTTATTCAGAGGTGAACCTTTCGCTGAGGAAAACTATGAATCAGCCATCACCGAGATCTGGGAAGCAGAGAAAAAGTATAACCCTGAGTTCATCGGATATAGGTGGGATGATTCAAATCCGCGCATCCAGTTGGAACCGAGAGGTGAGAGAGGTTATATAGAACTCGTACCTGTGAAAGAAATCTGATTGTAGAAGCTGTCTCCTGTGAGACAGCTTTTTTAGTCTTTTATATTATATAAATGACCACGCAATCATGATATAATTACAAATAATTTGACATAGTGGCAAAATCATGCAATCAGGGTGTAGCGCGGGCCTTGGGGGAAGCACACATGATTTATCACATTGAGTTTGACATTGCAGCGGTTTTTGTCACGCTGTTCATGGCATATTATATCCTTTTCAAGAAAGGCATCAGAAGGCATGCCAATCGCGTTTATCTGGGCATGCTTGTTTTTAATTTCCTGGCTGAAATCGCGGATATCTTCGGTTCTCTCGTAAACAATGAACCTTGGATTGCTGCTGAATACATTCAGGATTTCTGGAACTATCTGTATCTTTCTACACACAACATAATCGCATACATTTTCGTAATGTACATGTTCTATCTGATCGGATACGAGAAGACCAAACGCCGCGCGCTGATGCTTTCGGGACTTCCTGTTCTGTTTGAGCTTATCCTTCTGTTTACGAATCCGTTCCACAAACTGATGTTTTACTATGATGAGAACAGGAGATATCTCCACGGTAGTCTGTTCTTCATTATTTATGTGATTGCGTTAGCATACATGTCATTTGCGATTTATCTTGCCATACGACACCGTAAGGGACTTACGAAGGCAAGATCATCTGCGTTGCTTTGTTTCCTGACAATTACTTGTATTCCGATAATCATCCAGATCATATTCCCTGAATATCTGCTCACGTTATTCTTTGAGACGCTGGGCCTTATGGGCATTCTGTTCACCATTGAGAGCAAAGACGATATCGTTAATCCGACGACGGGAATTCTGAACAGATATGCACTTCAGATGGCATTGGACAGAGCCATGATTAACAAAGGAAATACGCTGCTCCTAATCAAGATCCCGAATCTTAACTATTACAACAAGATGATCGGATTCGAGAACATGAACGATATTCTGAGGCGGATTTCAAAATGGATGGATGAATCTTATAATCCGTATCAGTGCTATGACTGTAACCGCGGACATTTTGCCGTAGTCTGTGAGGGTATAACAGAGGAAGAAATCGATGTCATACGCAAGAAGACAATGGATCGTTTTGACCATGCGTGGGGCAAGGGTGAATTCTCCCTGATATTCCCGGTCCAGTTTGGCGTTATCCATCTTCTCGAGGACGTTAAGACAGTAGAGAACATTTTCATGCTGATTGACGCTCAGTTTGACGGTAAGATGTCAACTGAATTGGATGTCGCAAAAGCCGTACACGATTACGAACGAGGTGTCCTGGTCGAGAGACTTATTGATAAGGCATTGAAGAATAAAAGCTTCCGCGTATACTATCAGCCGATTTACTGTTCAGAGACTGGCAGAATTTCTTCTGCCGAGGCTCTCTGCCGTCTGTACGATGATGAATACGGCATGATTCCTCCTGATGAGTTTATCCCGCTTGCTGAGCGCAACGGTTCGATAATTGAGATCGGACAGTTTGTGTTTGAAGAAGTCTGCAAATTCTATAAGGAGGGCAGACTTCAGAAACTTGGAATTGAATATGTGGAAGTAAATCTCTCCGTTGTTCAGTGCATGAGCAAAAACTTAAAGAAAGTATTCGATGAAACGCTTGAACGTTATTCTCTGGATGCTTGCTACATTAATCTTGAGATCACGGAATCGGCGACGGCACAGAATCAGAAAGTCCTGCTCGATACCATCGATATTTTGAAAGAATCAGGATTTACTTTCTCTCTCGATGATTACGGGACAGGCTATTCAAACATAACTTACATGTACGATATGCCGTTCAGCATTATTAAGATTGACAAGAGTATTCTGTGGAAGGCTTTGCATCCCGAGAAGGGTGAAGGTCAGAAGAATGCCATGATATATCTGGAGGATACGATCCGTATGCTCAAGGACATGGATTATCAGGTTCTTGTCGAAGGTGTTGAAACGTTGGAACAGAAAATGCTTCTGGAAAAGCTCAATTGTGATTATCAGCAGGGTTTCTATTACTCTAGGCCGGTAAGCAAACAGGTATTCCTGGATTATATAAGGGTGGTAAACGCTTAATGGTACTTACTTATTACATCTCGATCCTGATTTTGTCTGCGATCTGCTGCGCAGTGTATTATGTCATTAAGCGCAAATACTATTCGGTCGTTTATACGCTCGTATTCCTGTTGGCCTTTCTTTCCCAGTTCTGTTATGTGCTTATGTGTTTTGCCCAGGATGTCAGGGAGGCTCTGGTCATATATAAATTCTGTTATATCGGAGGCTGTTTTCTTCCGCTGGTAGGATTCTTTCTTATTCTCTCGATATGTAAGATAGATTTCCCCAAGTGGTTAAAGTTTCTGATGATAATGTTTGCCACCATAGTTTACGGCTGTTCCCTCACTGCAGGCTACAGTCCTCTGTTCTACAAGAGCTTTGATATTGAAAAAATCAATGGCGTCACGGTATTTGTAAAAGAGTACGGGCCGCTTCATTATCTCTTCCTGGCAGAGATCGTCATACTGATGGTTGCCACGCTTGTTGCACTTGTCTATGGATGGTTTAAAAAGCCGAATGCTTCCAGAAGGAATCTTGCCATAGCAGTTTTTTTGCAGATATTCTCGATATTTGCCTATTTCATTGGAAGAACGATCACCAAGGAGATCGAATGGATGGCACTTGCAGATCTCGTTGATGAGATAGGATTCCTGATCATCATGAACCGTGTCGGACTTTACCGCGTAGATGACCTGGTGAGCAGTTCAATCGTTAAGGAGGGAAAATCCGGTTATATTTCTCTCGACTACAACAGAAGGTATCTGAGTGCAACGGACGTTGCAAAACGCTTTTTGCCTGAACTGAATAATAACCGCGCAGACATGATAATTACTGATGACAAATTGCGGGAGATGTTTAATCACTGGATTGATGAATTCAGGAATGAGAATCTGTCAATTAAGCATGTGTACCGCAGGGGAGAATTCATTTACCTTATTCATGTTGGTGATCTGTACGACGGAACAACGAAGCGAGGATACCTCATAGAAATTCTGGACGATACCGAACATCAGCAGCATAGGGAAGGCATTGAGAAATACAATCAGAACCTCAACCGCGAACTGATTGCCAAAACAAAACTTATCCGTGAATTGCGCGATGAATTGAACAGGACGGAGTGATTTTCAGAGGTTATAGCGGGTTGTTATCATATATCCTGTCATTTTATAGAGAAACATATTTGGTGATATAATATCAGCCAGAGCGGATAGAATTGCTATATTTGGAGGGGGATATTATGGCAAGTGGCGGACATCACGGCGGTGGATTTCATTCAGGCGGACATCATTCAGGCGGTGGCTTCCATTCTGGTGGAGGATTCCATTCTGGCGGAGGATTCCATTCTGGCGGAGGATTCCATTCGAGCGGCAGTTTTCACTCCAGCGGTTACCATGGTTCATACGCCTCTGACGGAGACGATGTCTGGGTAAATCTTGGAGTCCAGTTTGGAACTTTTGGTTTTGTGCTGCTTGTATTCTTTTATATGCATCTTGATGAGATTCCAGGATATGATGCCGTGAATACAACCATGTTCCTGATAGCTGCAGTTATTTTCGTAATAGCTATTAAGGCTAATTGTAATTTGTCCGGAATCAGCAATTTCTGGGGTAAAGAGTGTCCTTATTTTACCGGCTGCTTTTACTACGAACCTGACGGTTCACGTCCGTATAATGCGACAGGAAGCAAAAATACATGGGCATCAAATTTCAATAGTGAATTTGCAATCTCATTTTATAACCGGGATACGAAAGATATGAATCTTAAGGCTGTACATGAGAGTGTAAGAAGAACCCCTGTGATTGTCTGGTGGAGTCCTGCTGTTTGGGTAATCTTTTCAATAATTCTGGTTGTAGTCAATTTCGGATTCTATGAAGCAGTTATTCCGACATTTGAGAATATGGTAATGACGGATGAAGCTTTTGAATTCATCGATAACTTTATGTTCTATCTTCCGGCTTCATTGGCACTGTTAAGCAGCATTGCTTGTCTTATCTTCCGCCGCCTCTCTTTTAAGATTCTGCATGAATGTGCCATGAGGATCGCTTTGGACAATAAAGCTGCTGAAGAAAGAAGCAATACAATCGGCGCGATAGAGTCGGTAGTAAGCAGAAAGTGGTATTTCAATGAATGTCCTAACTGCGGAGCATTTCCTCCGACATCGCTTAAATCCTGCCCGCACTGCGGAACATCATTGGAGGTTCCTGCTAATAGGGATATCGATCCGAGACTTATGCATCGTAATGCGGCAGCAGTGATCAAGCCCAACGCCAAGGCTCCTGTCAAGAGAAGAAAGGATGCATCCTGATGAATAAGATTTTCAAATATTCTCTCCCAATTGGTATTGCAGGAATCGTTTTAAACATCATTCTGTTTGCAACCAACTTCTACTATGAACGGGTCATTCCCGTGTTTGAGAAGACAATGGAAGACGGTGCAGCTTTTACGTTTATAGACAATCTTGTATTCTTCACACCGGTCATATTCATTGTCCTGTTTGCTGCTTATCTTATTGCGGGACAGATATATCTTAAGAAACAGCACTTGGAAACTGAACAGGGTGTTACAGAAGAACATAAGGTGATGAATGCTGCTCAACAGAGAGAACTTGATGAGAAGCTTGAGTTTGTTAAGCGTAAATACCATACAAACTGCCCGAATTGCGGTTCTGCCAGAGCAGAGGATGAAGCTGCCTGCAGATTCTGCGGAACATCCCTGATTATTACGAAGACAGATAATGCAGATAAATAATCTTGGTAACAGAATCGTAAATGCTTATCTGATACCCGAAAAAGACGGTTACGTTCTCTTAGATACCGGATATGAAGACGGGTTTAAGAACTTTAACAGAAAACTGAACAAAGCAGGAATAGATCCGTATAAGATCCGTTATGTCTTCCTCACACATGCGCATGACGATCACGCGGGATTCCTGAATGATGTTCTGGCTATTTCTGATGCGAAAGTAATCCTGCATCCCAAAGCGATTGAACGTCTGAAGATCGGACAGAATTCGTTTGAAGGCGGATGCTCGGGAAGACTTGCTGATTTCTTTTGTAAAGTGCTGAAGCTGTTTGGCAAAGGTGATCACCGGTTTCCCGTTATAAAGGATGAATATCTAAACCGTCTTATTACCATCGATTCACAGAACTTTAGAGATCTTGATCTGTCTTTCGAGGTGATAGAAACGCCGGGTCACACATCAGATCACATTGCTCTTTTAAAGGATGGTATCCTGTTCTGCGGTGATGCTGCCATGAACGGCTTCCCGAGTACAAAACGCGTAACCATCTGGATAGAGAATCTTCCTCAGTTTGAGGATTCCTGGCGAAAAATGATTGCTATCGAACCTTCGATGATCTATCCTGCTCATGGAAAACCGTTTCCTGCAAGTGATCTGAAGAAATATCTGAATTCACTTTCTAAAGTGAAACTATATCCTCTTAAGTGAATGGAAGAGTAATAATGAGAATTCTATTTATACGACACGGAGAACCCGATTACGCCAAAGATGATCTGACAGTTACAGGTGTCAGACAGGCAGAGCTGATCGCTCAAAGACTTAAGGATGAAGGCATTGAAGAGATATGGTCGTCTCCTTTAGGCAGGGCGCAGAGAACTGCACGGATTTCTTCTGAATTTTTGAATCTTCCTGTAAAGACTCTCGAATGCATGCGTGAGATCAGGTGGGGAAGTGTTGATGGTAATCCGGTTTTCGCTGACGGACATCCATGGGACATTGCAGATGAGATGGCTCATCTTGGTATGGATCTGACAAGCAGTGATTGGCCGACGAACCGTTTCTTCATTAATAATTTGGCAGTCAGTTCGGTAAATACAGTTGAGTCCGGCATTGATGAATGGGTGTCTGAGTTCGGATATAAGAGACAGGGTCTGTATTACGAACATGAGATTGAAGAGGATAGGCATAAAACCTTAGCTTTGTTCTGTCACGGCGGATCTTCCAGTGCAGCCATAGCACATCTGATGAATCTTCAGTTCCCTCATGTCTGTGCAATGCTTCACATGGATTTTACGGGTATTACAATAGTCCGTTTGGATAAGAAAACAGGTAAATGCACACTGCCTTGTCTGGAACTCGCAAATGACGCAAAACATTTGAAAGTCAACTGAAAACTTAAGAAATGATTAAGAAATTTGTGTTTTTTTGTGGCATTTTTGTGGTCTCTCTTTTGTAACTGAAACGCGTAAATTATAATTGCGGGCAGGGATAAAAGGAGACAAAATTATGAAAAAAACACTCAAACTCGTAGCAGGTCTGCTGTCTGCGTCGATGTTATTGTCGGTTGCAGCATGCAGTAACAAAGGTGGCTCTGGTGGCCACGGCGGCAAAAAGATTTCCGCGGATGATCCTTGGTTCGATGCAAAGAAAATAGAAGTTGATCTGGGCATCGATACAAGCAAGGAAACGGAATATAAGTATTCTCAATTAGCCGGAATAAGTGATGATTACCTCATCGTTATCACGAGTGGTAATTATAAGATGCCTTCAAACGCTGACTGGGAAACAATCGATTATAAAGATTATTCGATCTCTTCATTATCTGTTATTGACAGAAAAACAAATGAGACTGTCAAGATAGTGGATCTGAACAAAGTAATTAATGACAATGAATATGTGGAGGGTTCAGCATATTTTGATGACGGACTCGTTAAAGTTATCGTAACTTCATATAATGACCAGACCTGGGAAATGAAATCCAGGGAAATCAGTATCGATCCCTCTTCAGGTGAAGTTGTAAATGCCAATGAAACAGAAGAGTCCGCATCTATTGAAAAATCATTTGTTGTTGGTGATTACCGTATTGATTCAGCTTCGCATTGGAACGAAGAATTCAGTTACTACACATTGTATGTTAAGTCACCTGATGGTGAGAAAAAATCAGTAGATATCAAGCAGCCGAATAAAAGCTTATATGGTATTTATACTGTTTTCCAGTTAAGCGAGAATAAAGTCCTGGTTCCTGTGGAAACTCAGAACGGCACAACCTTTTATGAGCTTGATCTGACCACAGTTACGATCAAGGAAGTGGATGGCAAGGAATATGACTGGATTGACACTACCATGTTGTATTCTTCATTTACCGCATCTGACGGAACGGTATATTATTCTTTGCCTGCAGGCATTTCCAAAGTGGACATGAAAAATAAGAAGATTGTAGATGTATTCAATTTCAGCTGGTGCGGAATTAACAGAAGTCTTCTCACAAATCTTCAGCTTGCAGATGTCAAGGATGACAAGATCCTTCTTTGCGGCGAGTATTATGGCGAGAGTAACATTTCGCAGATGCCTGATTGGGATCATGCTGAATTCATGATCGTTGAACTTAATAAGGCTGATAAGAATCCCCATGCCGGCAAAACCATTCTTGAACTGTTTGCATCTTACGGATATACAGGCGATCAGGTAGCTAATGCAATAAATAAGTTCAATGAGTCAAGCGACAAGTATTTTATTGAAGTAACTGACCGTTACACAAGAGACATCAATTATGATTACGACAGTTTCAACAGTGATGATGAAATGGCCACTGCAGAGACAAAGATCTATTCTGATATCAGTAACAAGCTCGCCATGGATATCATGAACGGTTCAGGTCCTGACATGTTCCTTGATGTAAGCTATTTCGGACAGCTCAATAACGATAATTATCTGAAGGACCTTACCCCTTATCTTGCAGATATAAACTCTGATAAATACTTTACTAACATCATTGACATATCAAAGGTTGACGGCAAACTCTACAATCTTCCTTTCTGCTTTTCTATCAATGGAATTCAGACAGATGGTAAGAATGCAGGCGCTTCAGGTGTAGGTTTTACTACAGAAGAATATGTAAAGTTCCTTAATGACACTCTAAACGGAGACGATGTTATTACATCAGGTCAGGCTCATTACTTCACAACGCTTTTCAATGCCATGAGTGAAAAATTCATCAAAAATGGCAAAGCTGATTTTTCCGGACCTGAATTTGCGGCACTTGCTGAATATGTTAAGGATAATGTAGTTGAGAACAGTACTCCCTGGGATGAAACGGAAGAGGGCAACGGTATGGTTGTATCTTACGATCCTACAGAGCCGACACCGGTTGTATCTGCCGTATATTCTACATGCTCAGGATACATGAACTACTTCCAGAATATGGATAGCCTTAACGGCGGTTCTGCCATTCTCGGCATTCCGTCTTCTGACGGAAGAGGTCCGATGGTGAATTCCTACTATTCAATCGCGATTTCCGCTCAGGCATATGATGCGGATGCGTGCGGCGAATTCGTAAAACTCCTCTTGTCAGATGAGATCCAGCGTAATTATGCCATGTCCGGCAATTTCGTACTTAATCGTCAGGCTTTCAGAGAAGCTGGAGAGGAAGCCGTTAAGTATTTCAACGAGAATAGTTTAAACAGTATTTACGGTTATTCAGGAATGGATGTTCCTGACAACAGAGTTAAGTACACAAGTGAACATATTGATGAACTCGAGAAGATAATAGACAGCTGCTCATTGATGAGTGCAGAAGATGCTGCCATCAGTCTTATTCTCCTCGAGGAGATGCCTTCGTACTTCTCCGGACAGAAAGATCTTGATTCAGTCGTCAAGGTTGCCCAGGACAGAGTACAGAAAGTGTTAAACGAAAGAAACTGATCCGGTCAAAATCTAACCAACGAACCCCCGTACAAGATGTTTGTGCGGGGGGTTATTCATTTTGATGTTCATTATTTGTCAACGCAAATATTCATAGTTGTTAATATTATTTGTTAATTAGCGGTATATAATTAATTTATTGGAGAAGCCTATGGTATTGGAAGAACTAAAAAAACTTACGCTCATGATTAACACCGTGATCTTATTTCTGGTGTTTGGTCTTATGGGCTTTTTCTGGTACTGTCATGCGACGTTCCTTGTATGGTTCAGCATACCTACGGCAGCGGTTTACATTGTGGGTTTCTTCTTCATCAAGAAGGGATATTTGGATCTTTATGTAAGACTGGTCTATGGCTGGCTTACATTGTATATGAGCATTACAACGCTGTGTCTTGGTTCCGACTTTGGATTCCATCTGTACAGCTTATCTATGATCCCGATAATCTTTTATACGGAATACATGGCGTATAAGATCAATACAAAAACCATTAATACGGTTTTCTACAGCGTTCTTGTTATAGCAACATATCTGATTACAACCGGATATTCGGCATACAGCGGTCCCATATATGAGACGGATTCCAATATTGCCGGTGTGTTCTGGCTGACTAATTCTGTTGTTGTATTAGGATTTCTGACCTTCTATTCAAGGGTCCTTGTTAAGATGACCATTGCATCTGACAAAGAACTGTCTGACCGCGCAAACAAAGACAGGCTTACGCGTCTGTATAACAGGCATTACATGATGGAAAAGCTCAAGGAAGCATATAATGACAATGAAACTTACAACATTGCGATGCTTGATATAGACAATTTTAAGTCGATCAACGATAAGTACGGACACGCTGCGGGCGATGAAGTATTGATCAGGGTAGCTTCGACTATGGAAGATATCTGCAAGGACAGCGTAGTGTCCAGATGGGGTGGAGAAGAGTTCCTTATTCTTACCAAGGCAGATCACGAATTGATAGAGAAGTTGCGTTCTGCAGTTGAGAACTTAAATGTCGTATTTGAAGATCAGACGATTGCAGTTACTGTTACGGCAGGTGTTGAGCAGAAGAAAAAAGAAGTTACGGTCGACAAATGGATCGTAGCCGCTGACGAGAAGCTTTACTTCGGTAAGAATAACGGTAAAAACAGAGTAATAATCTAATTTCTCGCAATTCCATAAATTTATATCGAAAAACAATAAAAAGCGATTGAAATTCAATATCTGCAGTGGTACTATAACCTCAGAAGCCAAAAACTTGTGAGGGGAGGACCAAAACATGGATGCTCAGGTAAGATTACAGAAGGTCGAAAACGATATACGCGAGCATTATTCCCGGATTGATGAGACCAAGTCTCTTAAGCCTGTAAAGAAACGCGGTGTTTTTCTTTACTTTCTCCCTTTCCTGTTAGGCTCGTTTCTGGTCTGGTATCTCGTGACCGCTTTGAATTTATATCTGAACATATCCAATATAAAGAATAATTTTGGTTCCACCGCCGGCACGTCGTCTTTTTTTAGAGTTTTCCTGCCGGTAATCTGCTTTGCACTGGTACATATTATCGGAGGCATTGTCGCAAGGAAGCTCAGTGCCAAGAAAAACGAGGAAGCAGACAGGGTTGCAAACGAGCGGTATGAACTTATCAGGAAGCTGTATTGTGAGATCGCCGAACTCAAGGTTGTTGAGGCAAGACTCAAGAGTGAATTACCCCGTCAGAGCCTTTTGGAAATTGAAGATTCCGGAATTGAACTGAATGAGGGAAACACCGAAGACCCTGTTGAATTAGCAGATTATCTTGCATATAAGTATGATTCCGTGAGTAAGATTGAGAACGATATCGGAGTCTGCGAATCAGTGATTGCCAGGAACCAGACTTTTGTTGAACCGGCAAGATATTCGTCATTCAGGTTCTTTGTTCCGTTCTTTATCGCGTCGATCATTGAATTTCTTTTGGGATCAGTCTTTTTGTCGGTACAGTCCTTTATTATGGTATCTAATGGTGATCCTTCAGGCAAACTGCTTAATAGAGTAGCTGTCTTGATCCCTCTCGTTTTCTTCATGGTCATTCATGTGATCGGAGGAATATATGCCAGAAAAAAGAGAGATAAGCTCAATGCCGTTATAGACGAAGATGTCAGTTACAGAGCAAGATGTTGCGAAGATAATCAGAATAAGAGCATGAACTTAAGAGCCAGGCTCACAATACTTCAGGAAGATCTGTCCGTTTATAATGACCGTGTTCCGACAGACCTGAGAAAACATGCCGGCATGCAGAAGGTCAAAAAGCTCCTTAAATCAGGTGAGGCAAAATCCTTTGACGATGCAGTAGCTATGTGCATGAATAATAAACCGGTTACTCAGGAGTAACTGTTAAGGCAGTCTTGGCTATGCTTAACCAGGTTGAATAACTCCTCGTCCTTACGAGCAGGCTGCTGATCACAACGGTCCTGGGGTGAAGAACTTCGTTTGAGAAACCTGCAGGAGGCGTAAAGGTTCCGACCGCGCTGATTACATAAGGAATGTCATCAACGGTTCCAAGATAAATTGTCATGTGTCCCGGGAAAGAGACAAGGCTGCCTGGAGCAAGCTTACTGATTATCTCCATTTTCTCATCAGAATCCATGTCAGACATGTCGACCTTGTAAACTCCTGTTACGTCTGACTGGCCGACACGCGGCATCAGAATTCCGAAGCAACGGTAGATCTCACGCACGATGCCTGTGCAGTCATTAGCCTGGAGATCGCCGCCCCATCCGTATCTGTCACCCTGAAGCTTTAATGCCTGTCTTACGATGTTGGCAGAAGTAAAGGGGAGATAACCGACGGTGACGTCATCTGATACAGGAATAAGAACAAATTCATCTTCTATATAACCATCAGAACCTCTTGTAGGAACCTTTACAACATAATCTCCGAAGGTGGTGCGCTCGCTGACGACATCAGGTGCATCATCTGCAGGAATAAGTTCCATCTTCGTTCCCATCGGCAAAACCAGATTGGTGGTTGCGTCTGAGTAAGGGTCATTGCCCAATCGGATCTCTCTTGCGGTAACTGTAAGCCAGTAGTCTGGATTCTGACGCTCAAGCCAGTCTTCCTTGTCTTCGCAGAGCGCAATGGCATCTTTGCGGACCCACGCGGCAAAACTGTCGAATACAACATAAAGATAATCGCCGTCAGAACTCTCATGGAGAACATAGACCGGCATATATGGCATGCATTCAGAGTAGAGATTGGAATCAAACAGCTGGTCGTACGGATCTGTAAAGACTCTGTCTTCCGTAGGGAGCATTCTGAGAGTCATTCTCTTTACTGAAAAACCATATCTGACATTGATCACTTCGGGAACACCGTCGATGTTTGAACGGTCAACCAGATCATCAAAATAGAGTTTTGTGGTGCGTGTTCCGTCAAGATAATAACCTGTGGGATTCTTGAGAAACGAATTCGCGTTCTCTTCGAGAAAGGATATCAGGATATCACCGTCGAGTGTGTCTTCGAATTCGTCAAATAAAGGGAAGACGGTTCCGTCGCCGGCTTTGATCACAGCTCTGTTCTCATGATTGAAAGCTTTGATCTGTTCAGTGGTCATGAGGATCCTGTTATCCTCGTCGCTGATCCAATAATCAGCGGTCATCATCTCAGGAGTAACATAATCTGCGGTTCTTACAAAATCGGTATTAACACCGGTATCTGCAGGTGCTGTCTCATATGTGTTGGGATCAGCTGAAGTTTCAGGTGTGTTTGTCATATCAGTTGAAGGTTGTGTATTTTCTTCGGAAGCTAAAGTTGGCATTGTAGTATCCTCGGTAGTCGGCAGGCTTGGCTGTGTGTTTGGACTGGTTCCGCAGGCACTGAGCACAGGCACTATGAGTGATGTGGCAAGTATGAAAGAGATCATCTTGTGTCTTCTGTTTAACATTGTTAACTCCTATTAACCCTGATTTCTGTTATTACGATTATATCCTATTTACCAGATTCTCTTTAAAAGGCATCGGAATAATTGTGGTAAACTCGTTTTATGATGTTGGGGGATAATATTTATGAAGCAACATGTATCTGAGTTGACACCGGAAGAGTTTCAAAAGGCTTTCCCGATTGAACTAAAGGAAGTAATCCCGGAATATGCTGAATGGTATGAGGAGGCTAAAAATGCCATTCTCAGTGTGACGGGGGATAGCGATGTCATAAGGATCAATCACATAGGCAGCAGTGCCATCCCGGATATCAAGGCAAAGCCTATGATAGATATCCTGTTGGAGATTGATAAAAACTGTGATGTTGACAAACTCGTTGAATCATTGAAAACAATTGGATTTGGAACTGAAATAGCCATGCGTAAGGATAATCCTTTCGAGTATCTTCTGGCTAAGGGAATGACTGTCCGCGGCTTTGAGGAAAAGGTTTATTTGCTCCATATCCGTTATCCGGGTGACTGGAGTGAGTTGTATTTCAGGGACTATCTTCTCGATAATCCTGGCATCGCGAAAGAATACAGTGATCTGAAAGAGAAGATCCTTGATGACATTCAGAGCGGAAAGATTGAGAGGATGCCCAATGGTCAGCCAAACGGATATTCAATGGCCAAACTGGATTTTGTAAAAAGGATATCGGAAGAGGCCAGACTAGCGTATCCGAACAGGTTCGATCCATCCTGAATATCAACTTTATTTGAATAAATATGCTATAATCATCCTTGGAATTAAGGGAGGATGAAGCTATGTTTTACAATAAGGATAACCCTCAGTGGCATTTGACTGAAGAACAGTTTCTGAGCCGTGATGAATACTACAGAATTGTCGGCGAGTACGACGAACTCTGTATGAGCATGTTAAGGACTGATGTCAGAGACTTTGGTTCAAAGTTCTACGGCGTTAAGGAGACAGGGACCCCGGAACAGCAGGAAGCTAAGCGCAAAAAGGCCATCTTCGGTATTATCTGTATCATGATCGTTTTCGCTTCGCTCGTGGTATCACTGTTGCTTAAGCAGCTGGTGATATTCGGATATATTGCCTGTGCTGTTTTCCTGATCTTCGGTATTTCAATGATCATCTCGGGCAGAGGCGAAGTTGTTGAATCTACGAGCCGGGCGATCATTAACCGGGTGATAGGAGCAGGTATGGCGCTTGCTTCGATTGTGTTGCTGCTTCTTATCGTATTCAGAAACAGCCTCGCCGAAGCAGAGTTTTTCATTATGCTGTTCGTTATCGTATTCGGAATGACCGGTCTGGTTCTTCTGGTGTGTTCCGTCATGCGTGCATTATCCGGAAAACTCATTTATACCGAAGAGATCAATGCTACATGTGCTGGCTATGTTCGTTATGTTGACAGAGACAGTAATGAAAACGGCAGGAGCCATGTGTTCATACATGCTTCACCTTTGTTTACGTATTCTTACGATGGAGTACAGTATGAAGCGGTGTGGGATGAATTCCCTGCCAAAGAGGATCTGGATATCGCTCTTGGCCAGTCCGTTCCTGTCAAGATAGACCCAAAACATCCGGAGAACATCATGTCTCCAGCCACGGCTCATCCGGGTGCACTTGTGTTTATGATCATTATGGCTCTTCTTTGTATAGGAGTTGGCGTAGGCATGGGTATCTACGTAACAACCGGAGCTGCCAAGGGTATGACCGTTGAGACTCAATGGAATCCGGTTATTGATGAGATCAATGGAGATGCAGGCGACACGCGTTCCAAGGTAACTGATGACATGATCAAGTCGTATTATCTGGATAAGATGAACATTACTGCTGAATGGTATTACGAGGAAGTAACCGTTAAAGAGAAGAATTATACTGCTGAAGGTCAGGTAATCACATTTACCGATGAAGCATTCAACTCAATTCTTTATACTGACGGAACCGCTCCTCAGCCCGGAACGGTAATGATGATCTTCTATACCGTAGACGAAGACCGTGTGGCATCAGGTTACAGATATAAGAGGTCATTTACATCCGGTGATCCTGAGCAATTCGTGTATGTCGGTTCTCATGGAGCTTATGTTGCTGACTGATTTACGAGGGAACGAGATAAATAATAATTAATCAAATATTTTAAATATCTATATTTTCGTTTGTCTGAATATAATCTATAATTATTTATTGGATTATCCCCTACAAGGTAGTCGATCTTTGAATGTAAGGTAAGAGGATTATGAGACGCAACCGCCGAACATTGATACTGACCCTTTTAGTAACATTCTCTCTTATGCTGCTGCTTACGATGTATACCGTAAGTAATATTTATAGAACCTCTTATCAGAATGTCTACGAAGTAGGAAGCGATAAGACTACGGCAATCACGGCTGACCTTGAGAAATATCTTGAGAATTCCAAATCCGTTTTGTGGGTAACGGCAGATACTGTTGACCATATGCTTGAGCAGGGCGCTACCCACGACGAGATCGTTGCGTATATCACTCGTGAATCCTATAACACGGAAAATCAGTTTGACTCAACATATACCGGCATTTACGGTGTGATAAACGGTAAGTATGCTGACGGTCTGGGATGGGTCCCTCCTGAAGGTTATGATGCTACCACCAGAGACTGGTATAAGGCCGCAACAGCAGCTGAGGGAGAGGTAATAATAACATCACCTTATGTCGAGGCTGTCAGCGGTGACGTAATCATCTCAGTATGTAAGACTCTTTCAAACCCTGATAATGTTATCGGATTGGATCTTGCTCTGTCCGGCGTACAGGACCTGGTTGAAGATGTCCAGATCAACGGAACCGGATACGGAGTAATTCTCAACAATGACGGAATGATCATTGCAAACCCCAACAAGGAGCTTAACGGAAAGCACTATTCTGATTATCCTGAATTTAAGGAAGCTTTCAGTGAGGCTTTGGTCATTGGTGAAGGCAATTTTACGGCCACGGTTGACGGTAAGGCTTGCACGATCTTTGTAGATCAGATATTGGACCAATGGACTCTTGTCATCGTAACGGAGACCGGTCAGCTGTTTGAAGCTCCGAGAAGCATCCTGGTTGTAAGCGTTATAGTTAACCTCAGTGCTCTTGCCATCCTCGCAGGTTTCTATATCCTGAGTTATCAGTATGAGATCAAGGCCAATAAGCGTTTAGACGAGATGAAGGCTCTTGAGCAGAAGAAGGACTATGAAGCTAAACTCCTGAAGCTTGAGAAGACTGCTGCTGATAATGCCAACAGAGCCAAGAGTGACTTCCTTGCCGACATGAGCCACGAGATAAGAACGCCTATCAATGCGGTCCTCGGTATGAACGAGATGATCCTTAATAAGAGTGACGATGAGCAGATCCTTGATTATGCAAACAGTATCAAGAGTGCAGGTAAGACGTTGCTGTCAATTATTAATAACATTCTTGATTTCTCAAAGATCGAAGATGGCAAAATGAATCTCGTGCCTGCTGAATTTGATACTACGGAACTGATTACAGGTCTTATCAATTCCATCAGTGAACGTGCCAAGGCTAAGCAGCTCGATCTTTTCGTTGAAGTAGATGAGACAATCCCGTCAAAACTGTTTGGTGACGATGTCCGTATCAGCCAGGTTATCATGAACCTCTTAACGAACGGCGTTAAGTATACTGAGAAAGGAAGCGTAACCATCCGTGTTCAGAATCAGGGCATTATCGGTGATGACGTAAATCTCAGGGTTGATGTCATCGATACCGGTATCGGTATTAAGGAAGAAGACTTTGACAAGCTTATGAAGTCTTTCGAGCGTATTGAAGAAAAGAGAAACCGTCACATTGAAGGAACTGGTCTCGGTATGTCGATCGTTACCAAGCTTCTTAATATGATGAACAGCCAGCTTGAAGTACAGAGCGTTTACGGAAAAGGCTCGACATTCGGCTTTAATCTTCATCTCCGCATCATAGATCATGCGCCTATCGGCAAGTTTGAGGAAAAGAAGAAGAATATTTTCAAGAACGAAGAGAAATCGGAGCGTCTCAGCGCACCTGGCATTAAGGTTCTTGTTACTGATGATAACGAGATGAACCTTAAGGTTGCATCGAATCTTCTTCAGTTTTTCAATATCTATCCTGAATTGTGTGCGTCAGGCTTCGAGACGATCGAGCTTTGCGAGAAGAATAAGTATGACATTATCTTCCTGGATCATATGATGCCTAAGATGGATGGTATCGAATGTCTTGATATCCTTAAGGCACGAAAACTGATCGACGGAACTCTGGTTATTGCTCTTACGGCAAATGCGGTCGTTGGTGCTAAGGAAATGTTCCTTGAGGCCGGCTTTGACGATTATCTCTCCAAACCGATCCTTCTTGACGATCTCGAGAATATGTTGAAAAAGCATATTCCGGAATCAGCTATCGAGAACGTTCCCATAAAGCAGAATTCATCTCAGGCATCAGGGACAGCAAAAGATGAGAGTTTTGAAGTCTTTGAGTTTGCTCCGGCGGGTGAAGACGTTGACGGTTCCGAATCAGGATTGTCAATTGAAAAGGCGATAGATGCCGGACTCAACGTAAATGAGGGTATCAGCTTCGCTGCCGGTGATGAGGGTTTCTACCTCGAGATCTTAAAGGATTATGCCAATGACGCTGAAATTAAGTGTGCCAAACTGGACGCTTTCCTTAGGGCAGGTGACATGAAGAATTACAATATTCTTGTCCACTCGGTAAAGAGCGCTTCAAGAACGGTCGGAGCATTTGATTTGACAGAGAAAGCCAGAATGCTTGAAGAAGCGGCAGGCAGGGAAGATGCCGATTATGTTCGTGCTAACCATGATGAGCTGGTAAACAAGTACAGATCACTTGCAAAGCAGCTTCTCTGATGCCCGAAATATCGTCTAAAAGCACATAATTAAAGATAGCAAGATTTGTAAAACTCAATTTTTTTGCTTAGTCGGTCCTAAGCTGATGTGTTATAATTACGAAGTTATGGAAAGCAAATGAGAGGGAGGGTGTCTCTTATGGTTGCAAATGATAGATTCAAAGCTACATCCAGAGATGCGGCAGTAATCAAAAAGATATTAATTACAAGTGCCATTGCTGTTGTTGTTATCGGTATTATAGTTGGCGTTGTAATGGTTATCAGAAGCGGTGTTTTCGATACGGCGATGAGACTTCGTCTTGTTGAGGGAACAGTTAATATCGAAGACGCGAGTGGTGCAATAAAGTCGGCTTCAAGCAATTCTTCATTTGAATCCGGTGATACTATCGGTACCAGCTATGATGGAATGGCTTCCATAGTCCTTGATAACAGTAAGACTGTTTCTCTTGATGGCTACAGCCGTGCAAGTTTCTTCAAGCAGGGTAAAACACTCGAAGTTTCCCTTATAAAGGGAGGTCTGTTCTTCGAAGTCAGTGGAGCACTTAACGATGATGAGTCATTTGCAGTCAAAACAACCAATTTGACAATCAACATCACTAAGGGATCATCCGGTTATATTTTCTATGATGAGAGCGGTCTCCAGTCTCTTATCGTTACTGATGGTGTAGTCAGAGTTGATGCCACTAATAAAAAGACCGGACAGAAGAAGAACATGGATGTCCATGGCGGCCAGAAGCTTGCTGTCTATCTTTATGATAAGTCTTCCGGTTCAGGCGACAGCGTAAAGCTTGTTGCAACTGATATCAGACCTAAGGATCTTCCTTATTTCCCGCTCAGAATCATGTCCAAGAATGCAACTCTTTTGGCAAATGTAAGTAAATATACAGGCTGGGATGAGAGTGAAATACAGTATTACATCAATGCCCTTCCTGCAGCTTATAAGTGATAATACAGTTTAAGGCAAGGTCATTAATTATGGGGTTAATTGACAACTTTAACGGTTTGTCACAAAAAAAGAAAATTGCAATTTCAGCTGTCGCGGCAATCATTGTAATAGGTGTTATTGTTTCCATTATCGTGGTTAACAATAGCGGAATTTTTGCAACCTCCATGAGACTTCTTCGCGCTGAAGGAACTGTTAATATTGAGGATTCAAAGGGTAATATAAAACCCGCCTCAAGTAACATGAGATTCCAGTCCGGTGATATACTCAGCACCAGTTATGACGGAATAGCTTCTATTGGCCTTGACGATAATAAGATAGTTACGCTTGAAGGCTACAGCCGTGCTGCATTCTCCAAAAAGGGAAAGCAGATTGAGATGAGTCTCATAACCGGCGGTTTGTATTTTGAAGTTAAACAGCAGCTTGACGAAGATGAGAAATTCGAGATAAAGACAGCCAACATGACTGTCGGTATCAGAGGAACATCAGGTTATTTATTTTATGACCAGACAGGTTTGCAGTCTCTTATCGTTACTGATGGCGTTGTTACCGTTGAGGCCGTTAATTCTACCAGTGGGCAAAAGAAGTCTGTTGAGGTTCATGGTGGCCAGAAGTTATCTGTTTATCTTTATGAGATGGCAGCCGGATCTACCAACAGCATAAAGTTTGTTATTTCGGATATCACCCCCAAAGATCTTCCGGATCATCCTCTCAGAGTTCTGTCAACAAATAAGACCTTATTAAATAAGATCTGTCAATACACGGGTTGGGATGCTTCAGAGGTGGAGTATTACATCAATAAGCTTCCCGGTATGAATGGCAATCCCACTCCTACGCCTGTTCTTGTAACTCAGACGGTTACACCGTTGCCTACGCCTACACCTGATCCGGAACCTACCGCAGCGCCCGTTACTCCGGGTGCATCTCCAACGGTTACACCTGTTCCGGAATCAAATGGTAATGATGACAGGCGTACAAATGCAAATACTCCGACACCGGCACCCAGGGCGACGAATACGCCTACTCCTAAACCGGGTGGTAATGGTTGGGGTACTCCGCGACCGACGGAAACACCTACTCCGACACCGTCACCGTCGCCGTCGCCAATTCCGACTGTAGAACCGGAGCCTTCTCCCAGCGTTGCACCTGAACCGTCTCCTACAGACAGTACTGATCCGACTGATGATACTGAACCAACGGGTGATACTGAACCATCCGGTAATTCAGATCCGGATCCGAACGATACGGGAAACCCCGATGAACCTGGCAACGGGGATAACGCTAACTAAGATTAAACGCACCTTATGAATAACAGAAACAAAACTCTATTAGCCTCGATGGCGTGGGCACTTGCGATAACGATTCTCTGTGCTTCAGGTCTTTTGCGGCATTTGGAGTTGTGGTTCTGTGATGAGTTGTACCAGAGACCGGAAGCTGTTCCCGGAGATATAGTAATCATTGGTATTGATGAGACCGACCTAAAGGAATTGGGCCCCTATAATTCATGGGACAGAACTGTTATGGCTTCTGCTCTGGAAGCTCTGGCATCTGATCCGGATAATCTTCCCGCCGTTGTTGCCATCGATACGCTTTATTCAGGAAATACAAACGAAGAAGCTGACCAAAGGCTTGTTGATGCAGCCGCTGGACTCGGAAATGTAATTATAGCTTCCGAAGCTCATTTCGGAACCAGGAGAACATTCGGAGTTACCGTCATTATAGATGATTATGCGATCTTGAATTATGAGGATCCATACGAAGATCTCAAAAGAGTAACCACTCAGGGTCACATTAACGCAATGTACGATGATGATGGTGTTATGAGACACGCATTATTGTATGTCGAACCGGATGGTTCCCAGGGCAGACGCATATATTCAATGGCTTTTGAAGTAGCTTCTGCCTATGCAAAGAAAAAAGGTCTTCCTATAGTTGAACCGCCGGTTAACAGCAGAGGACAGTTCTATGTCTCGTATACCGGTGGTCCTACGGATTATTATGACGGGGTCACATTAAGCAAACTGATAAAAGGTGAGGTTCCTTCATCTTATTATGCTGATAAGATCGTTCTCATAGGCCCCTACGCACCGGGACTTCAGGATTCCTATTTCACGCCCATCGAGAGAGGTGAGATGATGTACGGAGTCGAGTATCAGGCAAATGTAATCCATTGCATCCTTGCCAGGGATTATAAGGATGAGACGCCTGACATGTTCCAGATCGGCGCTTTGTTTATCTTAAGCTTAGCTTTCTATTATTTCTGTCACAACAGAAGACTTTTGTTTACGGTTCCCGCACTTATCGTGAGTGAGGGTGTTGCAGTTGCCTGCACATTGTTCCTTTATTCTGTCGGTATGACGATTCATGCACTCTGGCTTCCTTTGAGCTTCTTGGTTCTGTTCGTTGTAAGTGTAGCCGGCAATTATATCAGAGCGGCTATTGCAAGACAGAACGTAACCAAGACTTTCGAGCGGTATGTAGCTCCAAATATCGTAGGCGAGATATTGAAGGAAGGTACGGATTCGTTGAAACTCGGTGGAAAAACCGTTGACATAGCGGTTCTTTTCGTTGATGTCAGAGGCTTTACGACGATGTCGGAGAGGCTCTCTCCTGAAGTTGTAGTCAATATTCTCAATCAGTATCTGACTATGGCGAGTGCCTGTGTAGATGAAACTAAAGGAACGGTTGATAAGTTCGTTGGTGACGCCATGATGGCTTTCTGGGGTGCCCCCATTGAGGATGAGGATCCTGTCTATCACGCTGCATTGACAGCACTGGGAATCGTTGAAGGAGCCAAAGCCCTGTCGGCCAAACTCAAGGAAGAGATAGGTGAAGAGCTTAATGTCGGTGTCGGAATAAATTACGGACCTGCAGTCGTTGGAAACATGGGTTCTGAAAAACGTATGGATTATACTGCAATTGGTGATACAGTAAATACATCAGCCAGACTTGAAGCAAATGCCCCGGCGAGTACAATTTATATCAGCCGTTCTGTAGCAGACAGATTAGAGGGACGAATGATCTTTGAGCCTCTCGAGAAGCCTATCAAGCTCAAGGGTAAGGCTGACGGATTTGAAATATTAAAGCTTATCGGACCTGTTGAAGATACCGGTAAAGCTAACGATACAGAGGCAGGAAAGGAGAAATAAAGATGTTAACTTTTCTGGGAAGAGGTTCAGCATTTTCTGATGATCACAACAGCGCGTTTTTTACCTGCAACGATGATCTTATTTTGATCGATTGCGCAATGGGTTCATTCAAGAAACTGAAGAATTGGGACCTGTCAGTATATAAACACATCTATGTTCTGGTCACTCATACACACGGAGATCACGTAAGCGGTATAGGAATGCTTGTAGATTACCTGTATTTCCTTGTGAAGGTTCCAATCATAGTGGTGGTTCCATGTGAAGAGGTCAAGAGTGACATAAGGTTCCTGTTAAAGAGGTTGGAAGGCTGCAGTGATGACTGGTATGAAATGATCACCTGCGACGAGCTCCATGAGGATTGGTTTGCCGGAGCGATTCCGACAAAGCATTCTGCAGAGCTCGAGGGAAAGTGCTTTGGATATCATCTTACGATCAATGGAAATAATGTCGTCTATACGGGTGATACCTGTATTCTTGAGCCTTATGAGCAATATCTGACACCCGGCACATATCTTTATATGGAGGCTTCTGCCCACAGATCTGAGGTACATCTTTATTACGAGACTCTGGTAGACAAGGTAAAGGAATATGTTGCCAGGGGCGTTCATGTTTATCTGATGCATATGGATAATGAACAGACCGTATTAAAGACACTCTGCATGTATGGTGCGCAGCCGGCTCCTCTTGTTGCTGATAAAGAGGGAACCGTTAATAGTACTGCCATTCTTAATACTCTTTTGGAGATAACTGACAGTCTCTATAAGGACATGTGCATGAATGGCAGCAGGGATCACAAACTGCTGTTCTCGTATCTCACCGGTCTTGCAAAAACGATCGTTGATGCTGACCGTGCAAGTTTCTGGAAGTGGGATAAGAGAAAGGGACAGATTTGGACGATGTCTGCTACCGGCGTTGACTGGATCGTTATTTCAGATGATTCGGGTCTGGTAGGCAAGGCGTTGAGAACACAGAAGACCGTAATCACAAACGATCCTTATTCTGATCCTGATTTCAACAGTGAAATAGATCATCAGACCGGTTACAAGACCAATTCCGTACTTGTGCTTCCGGTAGCTGACATAAACGGAAATTTCATTGGTGCTCTGCAGCTTATTAACAAGAAGGACGATAAGGGATTTGATCCGGTAGAGGATGTTAAGAAACTGTCACTGGCAGCACTTATGTGCGGCATCGCGTTGGAATCTGAGACATTCCTTGAAGATTCCCATCACGATAAGCTCACGGGCCTTAAGAACAGGATGGGTTTCTATTTCGATTTCGGAGGAAAGTTCAAAGATTATCTTATTCCTGAATCCGGCAGGACAATGTCGATTTTTATCAGTGATATCGATAAGTTTAAGAGCGTTAATGATACTTACGGTCATAACGCCGGTGATGATGTTTTGAGATTCGCTTCACAGCTTCTTGAATCAGCATGCGGTGAGAATGACAGCCTCTACAGGTGGGGCGGTGAAGAATTTGTAATGGTAATGCGTGACAAGGATCTTGAATCAGCCGTAAAGAAGGCTGAAGAGATGAGACTTAAGCTCATGGAATCCGATATAAATGCGGACGGAAACATTATCAGATGTACCATGAGTTTTGGTTGTGCCCTGTATGACCATTCGAAAACTATAGAAGAAAATATCAGCACTGCAGATGAACGGCTGTACACCGCGAAAGAATCGGGAAGAAACAGAGTTTGCTGGGAGTAAAAAGGTTTGTAAAAAATAATTTATTACTGTATCATATTAGTCAAAAGAAAAAACCTGTGTTTATACACAGGTTTTTCTAAAGAATAAGGGAAATATGCAGGGAGGAAGATATGGTTTTTTGCGATAAATGCGGTGCTATTATGACCGGTTCTGTCTGCCAGAGATGCGGCGCCAGTGTAAATAGTTCCAGCGACAGCAAAAGCGAATCCGGCAATGGCGGATCAGGTAACGAAGGTTCCGGCAATGGCGGATTCACCGGTGGCGGTTTAGGTAAGAGTCCATTCTCAGGTGGCGGATCGGCAAACAGCCCGTTTAGCGGCGGAGCAGTTAACAGTCCATTCTCAGGTGGCGGAGCTGCCAAGAGCCCGTTTTCCAGTGGTGGAGCAGCACCCAGTCCTTTTGCAGGCGGTGGAGCAGCACCCAGTCCGTTTGCCGGTGGTGGAGCTGCACCCAGTCCCTTCGGAGGTAACGGATCGGGTAATAGTGCATTCGGAGGCAGTGCGTTTGGCTTTGGTGCATTTGGTAACGGCGGAGTAAGCAATACCGGATATGGCAGCGAAGAAGAGGTTGCTGAGAAGAATAAAAATGCACTGATTTCAAAGCTGGAGAGATATAAGGATCTCCTTGCTGAGAACGAAGAGCTTGATACATTGATCAAACCCCAGAGCAGTTTCCCGGCCAGTGAGGAAATGGGATTTAAGAAGAGATCTTTCATAAAATATTTCTGGCCTTTTGTTGTAGCAGCTCCGGTTGCTGGTTACCTGATTTATTTTATTTCTTCGATGATAGCAATGAGCTCGATCAATTCCTATGATACAAGCTTCATGACCCAGGCCGAAGTTCAGGCAATCTCAAACAAGATAATGAGTGATACCTATATGGGTATGCTTGTGGCAATCATAGTTGCGGCAGCTATCATTATTTTCGGTGTCGTTTTATGTAAGAGAAAGCAGTCTGAATTCAACAGCAATGCCGAATACATGAACAGACAGGCTTCTGAAAGATATCAGAAGGGTCTTGAGAACCAGAGGATGATCAACCTCAAGCAGTCAAACATCCAGCAGATGTATCAGTATGAGTCTATGGTTCCCCAGGAATACCGTACTTCTTTCAGTGTAGGAAAGTTAATCGAATACATTCAGAATGACGAAGCTAAAACTGTGGAAGAGGCTTGTGATCTGCTTAAATCAGAGACAGCATCCTGACAGTTACAGACCTTATGGTGTTTAGTGTAGTTTCGTAAATATATAAAGGCCGGTTATTCCGGCCTTTTTGCTGCGTGGGATCGTGAGCCCCCATAATTATAGACCCGTCTGGAAAAGCCGGAGCGTTTAAATCTGCACAAAAAGAACGGATATAATTGTTTATAAGAATTAGCACTCTCGTGTTGACAGTGCTAACAGGCGTACTATAATCGGAGGCGGAACAAAGGAACGAAGATCAAATGATCAGACCTCCGCTCTAATGCTCGGATAACAACAATCAAAGGAGATGATTATTATGTTGATGTCCGGATTATTTGGAGAAGATTTGTTTGACGAATTATGGGGTTTCCCTACACATGAACTGGCTAATATCGATAAGCGCCTGTACGGGAAGCATGCATCAAGTCTGATGGCTACTGACGTTCATGAGAATGACACCGATTATGAGCTCGACATGAATCTTCCGGGATTCAAGAAGGACCAGATCAACGTTAAGCTCGAAGATGGTTATATGACCATCAGTGCAGCCAAGGATCACGATCAGGAGAAGAAAGACAGGCATGGCAAGATCATCCGTCAGGAAAGATACGCCGGCTCAATGCAGCGAAGTTTCTATGTAGGTGACAATGTCAAAGTGGAAGATGTTAAGGCAAAGTTTGAAGACGGTGTCTTAAGACTGACCATCCCGAAGAAGGAACTTAAGCAATTGCCTGGTAACAACACCATAGCGATTGAGGGATGAAGCATATAAAAGGAATAATTGCTTAGATACGGGCTGTCTCTTTTGGGACAGCCTTTTTTATCAACAATTATAGAGTTAAGTGTCAAATAAGCATCAGATTGAGGCAACATTACTGATTGTGCTTATTATTTCATATAGTGATAATGAATCCATAAGAAATAAAAAATACTGATGCAACATTCTCTACCCTGTATCTGTATAAATTTCAGAAAACAAAATCTGATGCAAAAAGGAGACAACTAAAATGAAAAATATAACAAGATTTTTGGCACTCGGACTTACGGCAACACTTATGCTTGGCAGCTTTACGGCATGTAACGCAAAGGTGAAGGCAAATGTTAACGTAAACGGTTCGGAGGTAATCAACACAGTGATCAGTACAGGTTCATGGAAGATCGATGAGCTTAACAAGGTAAGCGTAGAACATAAGAAGATCTTCGAAGAGGCAATAAGCAAGATTGACGGTTATTTCTATGAGCCTGTAGCTTTGCTCGGAACACAGGTCGTTTCCGGAACAAATTATGCATTCCTCTGCAAGTCAACAATAATTTCCAATACTGCAATGAAATCTTTTGTTGTCACATACATCAATGTAGACTCTTCCGGCAGTGCTACTTTCCTTTGTGATGAGAGAATTGTTCTTCCGGGAACAGAAAGTGACAACAGTGGTATGACAGGCGGATGGACTTATGTTGAATCTGCGGAAATTACTCCTGAGATCAAGAAGATGTTTGAAGACATTCAGGCATACAACGGCGATCCTACATATATACCGATTGCAAATGTTGGTTCACAAGTGGTAGCAGGAACAAACCATGCAGTGCTCTGCAAGGTGACAATCAACGGAAATACATCTTTGGTTCTGGTATATGTTTACGAGGATCTCGAAGGCAATTGCCAGGTTACAAATACAGAAGACATCAAATTAAGCATCGATTAATTCTTAACGTATAAATCAGTGACCCCTGATAGCAGAGCTGCTTCGGTTTCCGAGGCAGCTCTTGTTTTGCATGGTAATCAGACAGCTGTTTTTGGCAACTCATGTGAGCGTAATGGCAACTCGTGTTTGGGCATATTGTATTCGCTTTATCCAACTGATATCTTCGGGCCATCAGGAACGAATGAAGGGAGAAAAACATGATCAATTGCAGCAATGTAAGCAAGTCATTTAATGAACACAGGGTTTTGGACAATATCAGTTTTGACATTCCGGAAGGAACTATCGTTGGATTGTTGGGCCCATCCGGGGCAGGTAAGACAACCCTGATAAAAATACTGACAGGCCAGCTTGATTTTGACGATGGAAATGTCGAAGTAATGGGTAAGGATGTCAGGAAACTAAAGGGAACTGATAAAAACAGATTTGGGATCATGATGGATCAGTTTGGACTTTACGAGAGGTTCACGTGTGCGGAAAACCTCTCAGTCTTCGCTGATGTTTATGGGATTCCCCAGAGCAGGGTAAGAGAGTCACTTGAATCAGTGGGTCTTGAACAGGCAGCTAAGACCAAAGCATCAAACCTTTCGAAAGGAATGAGAGCAAGACTTCTCCTCGCCAGAGCTATGATGCACGATCCGAAGATCATCTTCCTCGATGAACCGACCAGCGGTCTTGATCCGAAGTCGATGAGAGGAATCCATGAGATGATCCTTGAGAAGAAAAAAGACGGCAACACGATCTTCATCACCACGCACAACATGGAAGAAGCCGCCAAGCTTTGTGACGATGTCATGCTCCTTAATGACGGATGCATCGTGGAACACGGAAAGCCTGCTGAACTGTGCCGCAAGTATTACCGCAGCAAGAAGGTAAAGGTCCGTTTGAATGACGGAAGCGAACAGGAGTTTGTTCAGAACGGTGAATCGGCTGAAGTTATTTCAGAACTCATGAAGGAAGGCAGAGTGGAAACGATACATTCTGAGGAACCCACACTTGAGACAGTCTTTCTCGAACTTACGGGAAAGAAACTTACGGAGGATTAATAAGATGCAGAATATACTGGTCATTTTCAAAAAGCAGTTAAGGGATACATTCAAGAATATGACAATACTTATCCAGTTTGTTTTATTCCCGATCTTTACGCTTGTCCTGGAAAGTTTTATCGAAATCGATGACATGCCTGAACACTTCTTTGTAAAGCTGTTTGCAGTTATGTTTATCGGTATGGCTCCTCTTACTGCAACGGCAGCGATCATCGCAGAAGAGAAAGAGAAGAACACATTAAGAGTGCTCATGAATGCTAACATCAAACCCTGGCAGTATCTCATTGGTGTAGGTCTTTATGTGTGGATACTCTGCATGTTGGGCGCGGGTGTCATGTCAACGCTGCTGCCTTCTTCTGACAGACTTTTCTTCCTCACAGTCATGGGTGCCGGAATTGTTCTGTCGATAGTTGCCGGAGCATGTATCGGTATTACGTCAAAGAACCAGATGATGGCAACATCTCTTCAGATGCCGTTGATGCTTGTGTTTTCTTTTGCTCCGATGCTCGCAATGTTTAATGATATAATCAAAAAAGGAGCTTTTATTTTCTATACACAGCAGATAAAGACCGCTTTCGATCAGATGAGCTGGAGTGCTTTCGAGGCGAAGAACGTAATTATCTTATGTGCAAATGCATTATTGTTCGTAGTGCTCTTTGCAGTTTTGTATCACAAAAAAGGTTTGGAATAAATGAAGATTGAGATCGACATTGATGATAAATATAAAGATCTCGGCGTGAAGATCACGGCCCCCGGAATGACGCCTGAAGTTGAGAAGATAGTCTCACTCATGCGCATGGTCGACATGCAGATAGCCGTCAGGAAAGGCAGTGAAACTATACTCCTTGATGCCGGACGCATTCTTTATGTTGAAGCTGTAGAGCGTAACACATTCGTATATACAACAGAGGAAGTGTACGAGTCAGATTTGAAACTCTACGAATTCGAGCAGCAGTTATCCGGCAGGGATTTCATACGCGTAAGCAAACAAGGGCTCTTGAACCTCAAACAGGTCAAGAGCCTTAGGGCTGATGTAGACCGCAAGATACGCGTCACGCTCCAGAACGGCGAGCAGATAATTGTATCCCGCATGTATGCTGATGAGCTTCGCAAACGGTTAGGAGTCAAATGATGGAAGATAAAAAGACAGTATTTAATTATTTGGGTGAGATATTCACCATGTACGGTGTAATAATCGCTATATTTGTTGTCCTTAACCTTATGTTGGGTGACATCGCGAAAGGTTACACATCATTCTTTGAATACGGCAGCGGCAGTATGTCTATGAGCACGATGATCCAGCTGTTCGGTTTTTCTGTGATCATCTGTATTGCACGCAATCTTTTCCTTACGGATAAATGGATCAGGAACATGCCGATATTCGCGCGTATATTCTGTTTATTCCTGTCGGTTACTGTCGTAATAGTTGCGTTCGTTTTTATTTTCGGGTGGTTTCCGATAAATGATTTCAAGGCATGGATCGGATTCATCTTATCCTTTGCCGTAAGTTCTGCTGCAGGTGTCCTGATCAGTAAACTCAAGGAACGTGCTGAGAACAGGGCGATGGACAAGGCGCTCGAGAGGTTCAAAAACAGGGAAGAGGAAAACTAAGCATCCAAACAAAAAGAGCAGTCCTTCGTAAGACTGCTCTTTGTTATTTATTCCCGCAAACTGTTACGCCGGCTTGGTGAATGCGAAGTATTCGATCTCGTAATGAAAATCTTCGGTGCCCTGTGCATTGTAATGAACCAGTTTGGTCATGTTCCCGTGTTCATCGTAGGTCATTACATTGCTGCTCTCGAGCTGCTTTTCTACCTTCAGACTGTACTGTACGTAGATGCTGGATTTTGTATTGTTGCCGTTTGCATCATACTCATTCTCATAGAAGTAGTAAGCCTGATCATCGTTATCAAGGAAAAAAGTCTGTTTTAAGAGCTGGTCATGTTCGTCGTATTCATTTTCCTGAACAAGCTTTCCGGTATCATCGAAGCAGGTCATCTTGATTATTCTTCCGGCATCGTCATATGTATACTCGTAACTTGTTTCAGTGATCATCTCACCTGACTTGCTGTATGTAGTATATTTCTTTACATTCTGCTTATCATCATATTCTCTTGATACGAAGCCGGTTGCATTACCATCCGCGTCATATTGGACATGTACCAGTTCGTTGCCATTGTCGTCATAAGTGTAATCTGTTTCGCAGCCCGTCATTGTCTCGCTGGCATCATAGAAAACAGACAGGAAGAGATTTCCCTTATCATCGTATCTGTATACGGTTGAAGATGATGTGATCCAGTCAGCCTTGGATGTTATCGTCATCTTGCTCTCAAGGTATATGACGTCTCCTTCGGCAATGGAAGATGTAGCAGATGAATCAGCAGGCTTATCGCATCCCGCAAAGCTTAATGCGGCAATAAGCAAAGCTCCTGTTATGGCTAATCCTGTTCTTTTCATGTTAATTATCCTTTTATTCTTTGTACCCCGATATTATAACTGTTTATCGTCATTTTTCTATACTTCATAAATGGCGGGCGGGGGAAGGTTGACAAGGAGCCGCGATGAGTATAATATAAACGCAATTATATAATTCGATTTATGTAAAGGGGCTCTTATGGCACGGAAGACTACGATATCAAGGGAAATTATTCTTGAAGCTGCACTCGAAATGCTCATCAGAGACGGTTATGCATCGGTTAATGTCAAAACTCTGGCTTCTGAGATAGGCTGCTCGACTCAGCCTATTGTCTGGCATTTTGAGAACATGGAAGGATTAAGACTTGCTCTGTCTGAATATGCCATGATTTATGCCGCGAAGAAGGCAGCATCAAGCCACGATAACAAACTTGAGAGTTTTGAATTCCTGGGTAAAGCATATGTGAAGATGGCATTAAAGGAACCGAATCTGTTCAAATTCCTGTATCTCGGTGAGAATCCGTTGGGTAAACCATACAATCTTAAAGATGTCGGAAGTTCTAAGAATAAAGAGATGATTACGAAGATCTCCGAACAGACTGGACTTAACGAAGAACAGGTTATCCGTTTTGTAAGAAATACAATCATTTACTCACATGGAATAGCGACAATGCTTGCAACCGGAGTTCTTAAGGGAACAGAAAAAGAGATGATGAATATGATAAATAATGCCGCAGATGCATTCATACTCAATGAAGGCATCGATCCGGAAAAGTTAGCGAAGTTGGAGAAATAACATGATTTCATATGTCAGTTCAATAATTGGTGCAATACTGCTTGTGGCAGTTGCGGTAATGGAAGTTCTTCTTATAATAGGACTTCCATTGGGAGAATTTACAATGGGAGGAAGATATAAAGTTCTTCCCCCGATGTTCAGAGTGTTTGCAGCTTCATCCATTATCCTCCAGCTCTTTGGTGCTGCCATGCTCCTTCAGTGCAGCGGACTGATGGCTATGTGGTTTGCATCTAATGTGATAAGGATCATCTGTTTTGTGTTTGCAGGTTTCTTTGCAGTAAACACGATCATGAATTTAATATCGCCAAGTAAGAAAGAGAAGTTCGTAATGACTCCTCTTGCAGCAATAGAAGCTGCCTGTTTTGCAATAACCGCATTTCTGATGTAAGAAAAATCCCTCCTTATTCAGGAGGGATTTAATATCAGGTATAAAACAAATTTCGTTATTCTGCGATGTACTCGCTGTATTCTTTCTTGATTATGTCCCAGTCAAGGTCGAATCTCGACATGTGTTTTGTGAAAGCGGCTACAGCTGCATCTTTGTCGTGTGCGGCGATGGCATCAGCAATTGCCTTGTGGTCTGAAACGAGCTTCTGATCTTTGATCGTCTTGAGTGAGAGTGATCTTACACGGTCAAAATGAAGGCTCATGAGGCTTACCATGTAGAAGCACTGCATCTTGTTGCAGGCAACATAGATGTTCTTATGGAATTCGTTATCAAGATCCAAAAACTTCGGAGGATCGTTCTCAAGATAGAACTGCTGAAGCTTGATGTTTGCATAAAGCTTCTGGATGTCCTCTTCGGTTGCGACGTCACATGCTTCCTTGATAAGTGCAGTCTCAACTGAGATACGGAGGAAACGGGATTCCTTGATAAGTTCGTAGTCAATGAGTGAAACGCTGCATCCCTTCTGGGGCAGGATATTTACTATCTTGGATTTGGATAATTCCAGATAGGCTTCATGGACGGGTGTCCTGGAGATTCCGAGCTGTGTTGCGATCTCCTGTTCACCGATAAGACTGCCGGGTTTGATCTCCATGTTGATGATGTTATCTTTTACAATACGAAAAGCATATTCACGGTTAGGTTCGAATGTTTGCTTTGGAGTAATGATCATTAATGGAAATCCCCTTTGCTCTTAATATAGAAAACCTAACATAAAATAATATTTATGTCTACTGCTTACATACTAATTAGCAACTGCTGAATGCAGTGTCTTACGCACATCTCCGGGTTTCTTTATCAGGCTGTCGAGATAGTTCTCGATGACCGGAGTTAATCCTGCTCTGTTAAGGTCAACACCGAATACGGTCTCGTTTGACAGGATCTTCGACAGTTTTCCCTTTGTGCTGTCTTCCATTCCAAAATAGATTCCGCTGTTCTTCAGTTCATTCTGGAAGAACCCTGCCATTGGATCGGGACTGATCTCAAAAGCATTTCCGCTGTCATCAACGGCGAGCAGATAGCGGAGCCATCCTGCTATTACCAGAGGGATGAGCTTAAGGGAAGAGAGCTCTTCAGGGCGTTCGGTCATGTAGGAACTAATTGTGATACCGAATCTGATCGGCAGCTTCTGGCTCGTATCGGTTGCAATCCTTTGAGGCGTGTCGGGAAGGAACGGGTTAGGGAAACGCTCTGTCAGAACCTCATTAAGAAATTCATTGGGATTAAGTATCTTGGGATCACAAACTACAGGCAGACATTCGTTGTATCCCATTTTAGTAACGAGAGCTTTGAGATCCGGATCGTCCATTTCACTTGAGATCTTGGTAAAACCCAACAGGCATCCGAATACTGCAAGTGATGTGTGAAGAGGATTAAGACATGCGGTAACTTTCATGCGCTCTGCCTTGTCGACTGTATCCCTGTCAGTAAGGATTGCTCCGCCTTTATCGAGCCGGGGCCTGCCGTTAGGGAAACAGTCTTCGATTACCAGATATTCCGGAACTTCAGCATTTACGAATGGTGCTGCGAAAACTCCCGTAGAAGTTTTTACGCTTTTGAGATTATCGATGCCCAGAGCTGTAAGTTTATTCAGAATCTCATCTGAAGGCCTCGGGGTTATCTTGTCGATCATACTCCAGGGGAATGCTATTCGGGAAGGATCTCCTGCGTACTCTCTAAAAGATTTATCTACATAGCCCTTAACAGTCCAGGCATCGATTATCTCCATGATTGAAGCTTTGAGTATATCGCCGTTATGACTGCAGTTATCCATGCTTACGAGTGCCAAAGGATAACCGCCGGCTTTATACCTCTCAAATAAAACGGATGCAATGAATCCCATGCATGTTGACGGATGTGAAGGCCCGTTCTCCATGTCACGTGCAGCTGCATCGTACAGCTTGCCGTCTGCATCCCTTAATGCATAACCCTTTTCCGTGATAGTGAAAGAAATGATCTGAAGGGAAGGGTTTGTCACTATTTCATTAAGCCTTTTAATGCGTACCGGATTATCATAGTTAGCCGGTATGGCTTCGGTAATGTTTCCGATGATCTCGTAACCCGTGTTTCCGTCAGGCTTTAGATCGCAGATGATCGAAAGATTATCGAACGGCTTATAGATCTTCTCGAAATTCTCATAGTCCTGTGTACCGCATACAATGATTCCCGTATCGGTAAGTCCCTGATTCAGAAGTCTCTGGTTGATTCTTGCTATAAACGCGCGAAAGATGTTTCCTCCGCCGACATGAAGCCAGGTGGGATTGGCAGCCGTATTTACGATTACCTCATCAATGTCGTACCCCGGCAGTTTAACGTTTATACTGTTCCAGAATTCGGTTTGAGCGAGATTTGCTTTTGACAGATCCATCATGTGTATCCTTTCTTAAAACTCTCTTTTAGAGACAAAACCGATAACCTTATAAGTGTTTATAAGATCATCGGTTTTGTGGGCAAAAGGGAGGAGTTATTGCCGAAACTTTACTTAACAGAGTTTGCTGACGGCTTCCCATAAGCCGTTGATGTATGTTGCGCCCAGAGCACGGTCGTAAAGACCATAACCGGGTCTTCCTACTTCATCCCATATCATGCGGCCGTGGTCAGGACGGATATAACCGTCAAAACCGTTCTCATAAAGGGCTTTGACGATAGCGAACATATCGAGATCGCCTTCAGAAGACAGATGTGCTGACTCATGGAAATCAGTTTCTGAAGTATGCTTAACGTTTCTTAAGTGGACGAAATGAACTTTGCCTTCTGAAGTAAATGTCTTAGCGATATCTTCCACGTCATTATGGATACCTGCGCCAAGGCTTCCGGTGCAGAGTGTAAGACCGTTTCTCTTTGATGTGTTGAGGTTAAGATACTTGTCGATCGATTCCTTGCTGTTGACTACCTTGGGAAGGTTAAAAAGCGGGAACGGCGGATCGTCCGGATGAACTGCAAAATTGATATCAATCTCTTCTGCAACGGGAACGACTGCATCAAGAAAATACTTGATGTTCTTAAAGTAATCCTCGGAAGAAACATTCTGATAGAACTGGATGTCTTCCGCCATCTTGCCGAATCTCTCGGGCTCCCATCCGGGGAGGCTGAAATCGTGAGAACCTTTTATCATGGAAGACGTGATGCTCTCCAGAGTGAGCTTTGTAGCTTCACCATGAGAGTATGCCATGGCTGTGCTGCCATCGGAAAGTTCCATGTAAAGGTTGCTTCTGTACCAGTCCATAACGGGCATGAAATTGTAGCAGATGCACTTAACGCCTGCTCTGGCGAGGTTCTTCATCGATTCGATATAGTTATCGATGAGCATGTCACGGGAAGGAAGGCCCTTCTTGATATCTTCGTGAATATTAAGGCTCTCGATGACTTCCATCTCGAGACCGTAGGAATTGATCTCATTCTTGACCAGGTTGATCTCGTCCATTGACCAGACATCGCCAACGGGGATTCTGGTCAGGTGCGTAGCTACACCGCTGACACCGGGTATCTGTTTAATCTGCTTCAGCGTAACGCTGTCATCACCGTAAGGAAACCAACGCAAAATCAATTTCATAGAATTATTACCCTTAAATAGAAGATCTGGGAATGAGACCCGAATTCTCAATTCTCTTTCTGTTAACTAGCATACTAGTGTTTTTGATGACTGTCAATAGATTTTGACCAACAAGCTCTATCAAAATCATCCATATTTAGAATGCCTGAGAACAGATATATAAAATATTATTTCACAAATAAGGAAAAGTTAAACCTGACGAAGTGCAAGGTTACACCTGACGAAATGCACTAATTAACAGATTTCAGCTTCTTCTGAAGTCTCGTCAACGTATTCTTCTGTGTTTTCGCGCTGATTGGATCTGGGCTTAAACAGTCTGAAGAGAACCGGAACAAATACAACAAACCCGAACGACTGGATTGCTTCTCCAAGGGAAGCAAGATAGATTGACCAGAGTTCGTAATGTTCTTCGGTAGCAATGGTAAGGTTCGTGCAGGTTTTGGTTGCAGCGTAAAAAAGAAGTCCTCCTGCTATGAATGCGACAGACATGATGGTTGTCTTCATTGGTATGACTTCATACTTTTCCGGGTTAAGCTTTTTAACGCTCAATAATATGCCGACAAAGATCAGGGCGGCTGCGATGATACCGGTTATAAGTTGAATTGTGTTTAAATACTCAGCCAACTTCTTCTACCTCATCATACTCTTCATCAAGATCTGATTCATCAGATTCGGAATCTTCCGGTATTGTTTCTTCGGAAGACTCTTCGCGTGCCTTTTCAACTCTAACTGCCGCTTCGAAAGTTTTCTCCGTGATCATCTGAATCAGATATGTTGCTGCGACAGGTGTTACAAGCGCTGCAGGCGGGAAAAAGATGCTTGCAGCAACTGCAACTGCAGCAATCAGAAGAATGATGAGGAATTTAGGAAAGCTCATCATGCAGAGAGTGAAACTGTTCATTATCGTGCCCTTGATCCCGTTATTAAATCTTGCGAGCAGGGGATAGACATATGGCAGGGTAAAAACGATCGGAAGCAGGGGTAAGAATGATACCAGAATGTACCAGTCAGGGAGTCTGATATCACCCAGCCCGTAAATGGCAAACCAGATGTTGAATCCTGCCACTGCGCTGTATATCAGATACAGCAGATGAATGAGGATACCGTTCTTAAGATTATTCTTGAATGAACGGAAAAAATCCTGAGACAATGTTTCACTCTTTTTCTGATATTTTCTGTAAACAGTAAAATAAAGTGCTGAAACTGAAGTTCCTATCGTAACAACGGGCAGACAGCAAAGCAGGAAAAGCACTGACATGATGACGATATCGCCTATCGTTTTACTAGCTTTATATAACCAGCTGTTGGTGATGTGTTCGAAAGATTTCTTCATCTGTTCTGCTCCCTTTTGTGTCAGTATAAGAGTCTTAAGTTCGGTTTGTCAACTAGTATGGTAGACGAAGGACAAGGTTGTGATAGAATATCGTCAACAGGGGGTGACAGTTTATGGCAACAACAAAACTTCTCGGCATTTATTCAAATGGAATGGTTATCCAGAGAAATAAACCGGTAATCATTGAAGGTACTGAAACAGGCAAGTCAGAAATAAAGGTTACTCTGGCAGATAAATCCCAAACGGTTTCAGTTATTGACGGTAAGTTCAAGGCAGTATTTGAACCGATGGAAGCTGTGTTTGATATCACACTTACGGTCGAAGGCACCGATACGATCACTGTAAAAGATGTCTGCGTCGGTGATGTGTATATGCTGACGGGACAGTCGAACATGGAACTTCCTGTTGTCAGAACGGTTGAACTTAATAAGGAAGAGATCGAAGCTAAAGATTATCCTTATATCAGACAGTATCTGCTTGCTCCTGATCTTGAGATTCCCAATATCGGAGAAGAGAGCATATGTACTTTGCCGGAATTCGACTGGATCAGTGCAGTCGGAGATTCGAAAATGAATTTCAGCGCAGTCGGTTTTTATGCGGCAAAGAGGATTTACGAAAAGAAGAATATCCCGATCGGATTGATCTTAAGTGCGCAGGGCGGATCAACCATTGAGGCCTGGATGTGCGAAGAGGATCTTTATGCCTGCGGTGTAAAGGAAGAAGAGATCGCTCCTTTAAGAGGAAAAGGTGCACTCAAGGCATATGTTGATAAATGGCAGAACAGCACTGCCGTTTGGCGCGCAAAAGCTGATGATAATGATTTTAAGATTGAAGAGGCGACAGATTTTACTGCAGTCAATCTCCCGGGAATCGTAGTAAAGGATTTCTCCGGAATTGTCTGGTTTGTTAAGGAATTCGAATATGACGGCATTTGTGAAGGCGAATGCCTGTTAAGACTCGGTGATCTTATTGATGCTGATGTTACTTACATTAACGGTGTAGAGGTAGGCAGAACTGAATACCAGTATCCGCCGAGAATCTATTATTTCGATGGTTCTGTTCTGAAAAAGGGCAAGAATACGATAATGACAAGACTTACCGTTGAGCAGGATTTCGGAGGATTTGTTGAAGGACATCCTTATTATCTTAAGACACCTTCTGAAACTATCGATATAACAGGTGAGTGGAAGATGACAGTTGAGAATAAGATGGAGAAGTTTAATCCCATGCTTATGGCTCAGATGCTTCCCGTAACTTTATATTATTCAAGTCTTCTGACGATTAAGAATATAGCTGTATCACAGATCTGGTGGTATCAGGGAGAATCAAATGCCGGAGATCCTGAGGGTTATGATCAGAAGATGATCCGTACTTTCAGGAAGATGAGAGAAATGTTCGGTGAAGTTCCTCTCGTAATGGTCAGAATGGCTGATTACATTAATCCTCTTACTTTTGCTACGGAAGTTCCTGAAGGTTGGAGAACAGTCCAGAAGCTTCAGGAAGAAGCACCTAATTACATAAGCAATACAAAAGTAGCAGAAGCACCGTCGCCGGATCCGGTATATGAACTGCATCCGCAGAATAAGAGTGAACTGGGCGCAGCAGTTGCTGAAGCATCGATGAGTTTCTAATCAAGAAAACCTAATTAATTAAGTAAGAAAATCCACGTTCGGAACAGGGCGTGGATTTTTTATTTGGTATGCACAAAAACTAGTATTCTAGTTGAAGATTGTATTGACATATCGGCAACGTGGTGATAATCTCAATACAGTTCAAACTTGTATGCAAGTATACAAGAACGCTGAATATGCTAGCGTTCTTGTGCTTGAAAAAGTATTGAGGGGTTTAGTAGAAATGAGTGATAAGAAACAGATCCAGGAACTGGAACACATCGATTGGTCTCCGAATAAGATTTCTGCTCGTAAAAGAATAGCTAAAGACTGGCGTATTAACTGGCAGCTGTATGCCATGGCTTTTCTTCCGATTATCTACTACATAATCTTCAGATACATTCCTATGTTCGGTAATATACTTGCATTCCGTAAATATAATGCAGGCGGAAGTATCTTCGGTACCGGGCCTCTTACGTTAAAGTATTTCCAGCAGTTTATTACAGCCAAGCCTTTCTGGCAGGCATTTACAAATACTTTGATCCTTAACGGACTTTATCTCCTTTTCAGATTTCCGCTTACTTTGATCTTTGCATTGTTATTAAACGAGATCAGAAATCTTCACTGGAAAAAGTTTGTTCAGACTGTATCCTATCTGCCGCACTTCATTTCAATGGTAATCGTCTGCGGTATGATCAAGGAGCTTCTCTCGACACATGGTCCTATCAATGAACTCATCTTCAATCTTGGCGGAGAGAAGATAAGCTTTGTATCCCTGGCAGAATGGTTCAGAACGATCTTCGTTGCATCCGGATTATGGCAGAGCTTAGGCTGGGGTACCATACTCTATCTCGCAGCCATGTCAGGAATCAATCCTTCTCTTTATGAGGCTGCCACAGTAGACGGCGCATCACATTTCCAGCAGGTAATTCACGTAACTATTCCGTGCATCCTTCCGACTATCGCTACACTTCTCATTCTTGATATCGGCGGACTTGTTGGATCAGGCGGAGCCTTTGAGAAGGTATATCTCCTCTACAGCCCTATGACATATGAGACGAGTGATATCGTATCAACTTACGTATTCCGTATGGGTGTTGAATCGGGAAGCATTAACTTCGCAACAGCAGTTGGTTTGTTTGAAGGCCTGATCAATCTCGTGCTTCTTACATGTGCAAACTTTGTATCACGCAAAGTAGCTAAGACAAGTCTTTGGTAAGGGAGGAAGATGATATGAAAAAGAATGAAATATCAGCTCCTGATCTTAAAGAGATCCGCGTTCACAATCCTAAGAACAAGATCAAGGAATCGACAGGATACAGAGTCTTCACGGTAGTCAATACGATCATAATGATACTTGTATCATTCGCTACACTTTATCCGTTCCTGTATCTGATTTCCCAGTCATTTACTTCAGAACAGGCGATCATTGCCGGACATACGAGTCTTATTCCCGATGGGTTCAACATCAACACATACGTTTATGTCATTACGCGTTATGATTGCGAATTCTTAAGATACTATCTGAATACAATCATCTACACGCTGGTAGGAACGGTATTATCTCTTTTATTCTCATCGTTTCTTGCTTATCCGTTATCCAAGCCGAACCTGAAGATAAACAGATTCTTGTCACCGTTCATTATTTTCACGATGTATTTCGGCGGTGGTCTTATCGCTAACTACGTTTTGGTATTAAAGCTTGGCTTGAAGAACTCCATGTGGGGATTCATTCTTCCGATGCTCATAAGTACATATTACGTAATCCTCATGAGATCTTTCTTTATGAGTATTCCTAAAGATCTTGAAGAAGCAGGTGAGATCGACGGTCTTAATAAATTCGGCGTTTTCTGGCATATTGCAAGACCTCTCTCAACACCGATCATCGCAACAATGACTTTGTTCTACGCAGTTATGTATTGGAACAACTGGTTTAACGCAAAACTGTACTTGCAGGACAAATCGAAATGGCCTGTTGCTTACTTCCTTCAGACCATCATCAGAGGCGGCGGCGCGTCCGATCCTGATGCTCAGCAGATGTCAGCAAATATCAAGTCATGCGCAATGGTGTTAACAGTTCTTCCAATTATCTGCATATATCCGTTTATCCAGAAATATTACGTTCAGGGCATGATGCTCGGCGGCGTAAAGGAATGATCAATTTGTGCTTTAGGGGATAACCCATGGCAATAGAAAAAGAATCCAAAGAAAGGAAACAGTTATGAAGAAGACAACAATTACAAAAGCTACTAGTGTTGGTCTTGCACTCTCAATGCTCTCTGGCTTAGCTTCATGTACTGCTGGCGGTGGTGAGACTACAGCAGCTACAACTATCCCTGATCAGATTGAGACTACAGCTTCAGCTGGGGAAGACTTACCTTACGATTTCGGTTATGGAAAGACATTCCATGCTGATCAGCCTGTAACATATACCATGTTCTTCAGTGATGCATCATGGTATCCGATGGTCGATACCTGGAAGACGGAGGGTGTCTTCAAAAAGATCGAAGAGCTGACAAATGTTACTCTCGATATCAAGGCATACGACAGCAGCGACTATATGGATCAGATCACACTTGATATCAATGCCGGAAACTCTGCTTACATCATTCCTAAGATCTATGATGATTCAGCATTCGTTGACGGTGGAGCTATCGTTCCGATCTCTGACTATGTTCAGTACATGCCTTATTACACTGAGTTCTACAATACTTACGATCTCTCCGGTGATATTAAGACAATCACAAGAGCTAACGGTAAGTATTATAAGCTCCCTGGTATGAAGGAATCTAACCTTATCAACTATTCTTTCGTAATCAGAAAGGATATCTGGGATGCAGCAGGAGTTGACGTTGTTGCTCTCGAAAAGGATTGGACATGGGCAGATCTTCTTGAAGCACTTAAGAAGGTTAAGGCTTACATGGTAGAGCAGGGAATGTGTTCTGAGAATGATTACATCTGGTCTGACCTCTGGTGCGGAAACGAATCAGGTCAGGGCAGCGGCGGAAACCTTTTGGGTGTTATGGCTGCTACATATGATGTAAATGCAGGATGGAACATCGGTAACGGTATGAGATTTGATCATGCCAACAACAAGTTCATCTTCTCACCGACAACAGAGAACTATAAGATGTTCTTAAAGACAGCTAACAGCTTCGTTGAAGCAGGCATCCTCGATCCTGAAACATTCACACAGGATGATGCTACAGCTACATCACAGTACTACAACGGCAAGACAGCTATCATGTCCATCAACCAGGGTCAGTGGGCTAACTACGAGCAGAACATGACAGCTCAGCTTGGTGCAGGCAACTATGAAAACTATGTAATCACAATGCCTATCGGTTCTACAAGAAACTCCACAGTATCTCCTGAGAGACTTGAGAACGGCGTTATGATCTCACAGAAGGCTCTTGATGAACTCGGTGAAGACGGATTCATCCAGATGATCAGATTCGTTGACTGGCTCTTCTATTCTCACGAGGCTTATGACCTTACAAAGTGGGGTGTTGAAGGCGTTCACTACACAGTAGATGCTGATGGCAACAAGAAGCTCGTTGATGGTTTCTGCTGCTCAGGTCTTGGCTATGGAAACGATGAAGCAGAGTCCATGACAGATATCAGACTTAAGTGGGGTTATGCAGGCGGTAACTTCTGGTACGGCGGTACAGTTGCAGAGATGACTGATAACCTTATTCCTCCGGTAGCAGATTATGTTAACCGTGACTACAACGACAGAGACGTTCCTCCGCTTGCTCCCGGTATTGCTCCTACAGCAGACCAGAACGAGGAGATCAATCTCATCGCTACTCCTCTTATCAGTAACGTAAATGCTTGGACATTGAAGTTCGTAACAGGTCAGGCAGATGTTGACGCTCAGTGGGATGAATATGTTCAGTCCTGCACAGAGCTCAACGTACAGGGTCTCGTAGATATCTACGGTGAACTCTATACAGGTTAATGAAATACATTAACTGATACTAATAAGTAAAAACGAGGGGCATTCCGAATGGGAATGCCCCTTTGTTATTAAATCTTCACAGGATGATGGTGCTCACAGATATCTATAACATTGTTACAAAGACGGATTTTACGACTTGATGTCAGACCTCTTGGAAAAAACTGTGATACCAGGATCAATTAAATTATTACTTAAGAAATATATTTCTTTATTTCTTAAACATGCTGAGTGAATTCTTGTAACACACTCTTTCGATAATGTCTTTTAAGATCCTGTCATCATCCGGGAATCTTCCGCGCTCGATCTCAGTGCCCAGGAAGTTGCAGAAGATTCTTCGGAAGTATTCGTGCCTTGTGTAAGACAGGAAGCATCTGGAATCAGTGAGCATACCCATAAAGCAGGGAAGGGAACTCTGTGAGCAGAGAGATCTTAAATGATCTTCCATGCCCAGGAGATTATCGTTGAACCACCAGGCTGCTCCATGCTGTATCTTACCCGGAATGCTGCCATCGTTATAAGCTCCGCAGAGAACGTCGAGAGTTGTGTTGTCGATGGGATTTAATGAGTAGAGGATCATCCTGGGGAGAAGTCCTTCACTGTTGAGCTTATCCATAAATCCCGTAAGTGGTGTAACGAAATCGAATGATCCTGCGATGATGTCACAGCCGCAGTTAACACCAACCTTGTTGAACATAGCAGTGTTTACATTTCTCTTGCAGCCGAAATGAAGCTGCATTGTCCAGCCGCGCTTTGCATATTCGCGTGCGAAGAAGAGCATGAGATCTGTTTTATAAGAAGTAAGTTCGGCAATGCTTAATTCGGTACTGCCGTCAGCCAGTTTCCTGGCAAACACATCATCTGCAGAAATGCCCGTATCTTCACCGAACAGGATATATTCCGTGCCGTGATCTGATATTACGCATCCGTGAGATGCAAAGAAATCTATCCTTGAAGATAGGACTTCCTTGAGTTTGCTGATTGTTGTTATCCTGGTACCGGAAATATTCTCAAGCTTCTCGAGATAGGAGTTGAAAGAAGGCTTCTCGATATCTACGATGTTGTCAGGTCTGAATGCAGGGAGCACCTTGGATCCGAATCCCGAATCTTTGATCTGCTCGTGCCAGATAAGGCTGTCTGCAGGATCATCCGTTGTACATATGAGTTCAACATTGGAACTGTTCATTATTTTCCTGGCAGAGAGTTTTCCTGACTTGAGGATCTCACATGTCTTGTCCCATACATATTCAGCATTCTCACTTGTAAGAGGTTCGTGAATATCAAAATATCTGTCCAGCTCAAGACATGTCCAGTGGTAGAGAGGATTTCCGAATGCTGACTCAACGGCTTTTGCCCACATCATGAACTTTTCCTTGTCGGGAGCATCGCCTGTTATGAATCTTTCGTCGATCCCCGCGGTTCTCATAAGGCGCCACTTGTAGTGGTCACCCTTGAGCCAGAGCTCGGTAATATTCTCGAAAGTTATATCTTCGGCAATTTCTTTTGATTCAATATGGCAATGGTAGTCAACGATCGGAAGGTCTTTGGCATATGTTTCATAAAGCCTGACGGCCGTATCGTTCTCCAAAAGGAATCTGTCATTTATAAATCTGTTCATATATACCTCGAAATGTGTTATTAGCTATAAAATAACTTATTTTGGCTGTATTCGCAAACGAAAATATGCTAGAATACTAGTTATATTGCGAGGTGATATTATGGATTTTTATGAACAGGTAATCGCGACAGGAATCGTACCGGTCGTAGTATTGAATAGAGTAGAGGATGCGGTTCCGCTTGCCCATGCATTACTTAAGGGCGGGATCAACTTCATGGAGATTACTTTCAGGACAGAATGTGCTGCAGAATGCATTTCCGTCATAAGCAGGGAAGTTCCGGACATGATAGTAGGTGCCGGAACGGTTATCAATATTGATCAGGCCATGCTGGCAGTTGAGAACGGAGCAAAATTTATCGTATCTCCGGGTCTTGATGAAGGAGTTGTTCTGTGGACGAAGGGAAACAACATTCCCGTAATACCCGGTACGGTCACTCCTACTGAGATCATGAGAGCAATCAGTTTGGGACTTAATGTCCTGAAATTCTTCCCGGCAGATGTATATGGCGGTATTAAGGCGCTCAAGGCTTTATCAGCACCGTTCGGACAGGTCAAGTTCCTGCCGACAGGCGGAGTGTCTGAAGCCAATCTTAAGGACTTTATTGAGAATAAATCCGTTGCCGCAGTTGGTGGCAGCTGGGTATGCAAAAAAGATGATATATTAAATCAGGATTGGGATAAGATCACATCGCTTTCCGCTAATGCGATAAAGATAATCAAGGAGGCAAGATCATGAGCAGATTTCTGACTTTCGGTGAGTTGATGCTGAGGCTTAAGAGCCCGGGCAGAGAGCGCTTTTTGCAGTCTCCGTCATTGGAAGCGACTTTTGGCGGTGGTGAAGCCAACGTCGCCGTATCTCTTGCCAACTATGGTCTGGATGCAGAGTTCTTATCCGTAATTCCAAACAATGCGATCGGTGATTCCGCAATCGGTGAACTCAGAAGGTTCAATGTAGGAACTGATAAGGTTATCAGGACCGAAGGCAGAATGGGAATCTATTATCTTGAGACCGGTGCTAACCAGCGCGCGAGCAAGGTAATCTACGACAGAGCTTATTCGGCATTCTCAATGTTTAAACCTGAAGATTATGACTGGGATAAGATCTATAAGGATGTAGAATGGCTTCATATATCCGGAATTACTCCCGCGATCTCAGAAGAAACGAAGGACGCTTCCATCCTTGCGGTTAAGGAAGCAAAGGCAAGAGGAATCACAGTATCTCTTGATTTAAATTACAGAAAGAATCTCTGGAAATATGGTGTTGATGCTCAGGAGGTAATGAAGGTTCTTACTTCATATACTGATATTGTCATAGCTAACGAAGAGGACTGTCAGAAATCTCTCGGATTGAAGTGTGAGAGCAATGTAACAGACGGTTCATTGGACAGAGAAGACTATAAGAAACTGAGTGATGCACTTATGGCTGAATACCCGAATGTCCAGAAGGTTGCGATCACATTAAGGGAGAGCAAGAGCGCAGACATAAACTTCTGGGCAGCTGCTCTTAATAACGGCGAAGAATTCATTGTAAGCCGAAGATATGAAATGTATGACATCGTTGACCGTGTCGGTGGAGGAGACTCTTTCGCGGGCGGACTCATATATGGTCTTAATGAACTTGACAGTGACAGGGAAGCTCTTGAGTTTGCCGTTGCAGCAAGCTGTCTCAAGCATTCCATTGACGGTGATTTCAACCGTGTAACCGTTGATGAAGTTGAAAAGCTCGCCAAGGGTGACGGATCAGGAAGAGTTCAGAGATAATTCCGGCTTTTTACTACATAAAAAAGTTGTGGCAAAATTGTTGAAATAAATTACTTTGATTATCAAAGCTATTTACAACAAATGCCCTGTTTGCTACCATTCCAAGTATCAAACTTCTTGCAGAAGGAGGATGAGACTATGGATAGAGCAACTTATATACAAGCGGCAATCAGGTTAGTATTTGTGACTGCTGTTTTTCTGGTTCTGTTTATTGTTTTTTTAGTCAAGTCAATCAAACGCGGAAGAAGAATAAAGGAATTAGAGAAAAAACTTAAAGAGGCTCAGGCCATTATTAATTCGATTACTTATCCGGTAATGCCGATGGCCATGCCCCAGAATACATGGAATCCCAATAGCCAACAGCCTGTCGTACAGGCTCCGGCATATCAGCCGGTATCTGCTCCCGTCGTAAATACCGGTTTGGAAATGCCTGCTGTCCAGGCTCCTGTTCAGACGGCAGCGGCAGCAACTACAGTAACCGGGTTTGCTACTGCACAGGTGTCTGCGGCTATGCCGGAACCCGATATGGCGCCTACACCTTCCTGGGCATTATCGCCATCGGAAGCTGACAGCATAAGGACTGCTGCACCGGCTGTTAATACTACTGCTCCTGAGAAACCCAAGCGTGAGAAATTTTTCAGCAGCATCAATATTACTTTTGGAATCGGTGTTTTACTCCTTACAATTGTCGGTGCAACATTCATGACGGGTTCATGGCCGTGGATGACTGAGTCAGTTAGAGCCATAAGCCTTGTAATAATGGTTTTCATCGTATATGGGATGGCATTTTTTGCCGGAAAGATACTTAATCTAAAGCAAACGGGATTTGCCTTATATTCACTTGCCAGCCTGTTGGGCCCGATAGTTATTGTCGGCATGGGTGCTTATAACCTCTTGGGTACAGGATTCTCTTTTGAACATGGTTCCGGATGGTTTGTTGCCACTGTGGCTACAATGATACTTGTCGTATCATCGGTCGGAGGACTGTTCCTGTTCAGGGAGCCTGTTCAGTCAAATATCTACAGAGGTTCAACATACATATCAATAACCTGGCTTGTCATATTCCTGGCTGCACAGATTGGACAGGCAAGTGAGTTGGTAAACGAGTGGGGCATGATCTGTCTGGGACTCGCTACGCTTGCACTGGTGTTCAGGATCATCGGATTAACGAATCTTTTAGAAGATGAATCATTCTTCAAAGTTTATTCGGAGATAATCACGTTTATTCCCGCGGCTCTGCTGTTGGTATCGGTAGCACTTTGTGACGGTGCGATATTTGGCGCTACGATAGTTGAATTTATCGTATTGGTTATGCATGCCAGATTTACCAAGGGAAGAAAGTGGGTAAAGTATCTGACACCTGTTTCAGGCATTCTGATCGCAGTTTCCTGGCTGGTCTTCGGCGGCACGGATGAAATGTACGTTGCGACATCCGTTTTGCTCGTGATCATGGTTCTGCTCTTTGTGATCCATAAGCTGATAAAGATATCGAGTTTCATTTCCGACATAATATTGCCTATACTCATTGGCGGCTTTGCTGCAATAATGGCAATCGAGGATACACCTGTCATGGGTGCAGTTGCCTGCTTCCTGGTACTGGCTTTGTTCATATTCCAAATGATTGCAGAACCTGCACTGGCCTCGCTTGAAGCGCTGTCAGAAGGTATGTTCAGAAATGAACTTGCCGTGCATGAACAATTACTCATGTCTGTTTTTGGTGCGTTATTCTATTACGCAGGAATATCATTTATCTATTTCGTACCTGAGAATAATACTATCGCCGCAGATCTGTATTTCCCGATCCTTGCCTTGATTCCTTCAATTGCATCTGTTGTTGTAAGAATTATATTCAAGGATGATCTTAGGATAAGGGCTGCCGGTCTTACAATGGTAATCATTTCGGCCATTTCAAGTTTCTTGTCAATATTTGCGTTGAAAACGACAGGGTATGATGATAAATCCATTTTCTGTAAGGACATATACATCTGTGCGTGGCTGCTGACTCTGGCAGTTATAGTGATGGCAGTAAACTTTATAGTAAGACCTGTAAAGAAAAAGAAACTTAGTGTCGGTGCCATGTTCTGGATCTCGGTATGTCTTAATGCATTGTCTATCGGTGTATTCATTATCATTGAGCATAATGCGAATGTTCATTGGAGACTTAAGCTGATACCAGCCAACGCTATTGAAACTGTCCGTGATATCGCGGCTGTTTCGTTCCTGGCTATTAACATTGCGGCTGTTGCTGCTGCATACTTTATTATGCGTAAGGGTAAAAAACTCTTTGCTGAATACGCTTCCGGCATCAAGTATTTCTTGTGCGGATTCTCGATGATGTGGTTTGCGATCTCATGGATCCTCATAGGTTCAAATTGGAAGATCCTTGCAATCGCAGTTGTATTTGCAGTCCTTCTTAATCTGCTGGATTGCGGATTCTTTGCGATCCTTCCGGTCGTCGCAGCGGAATTTGCGATGATGAGTGAGATTCAGAAACTTTCTGATCCTGATCTTGTAAATATTGCTTTGATCGCAGCGGTACTTGTGATTGCCGGAATCGGAAGGCTGGTATTCCGTAAGAAACTGTTTACCGGAAAGTCAATGGATTACCTGTCATTGTCTTCGTTTTTAATCCTCTTCGGCCTTAATGGAGCGGATTATGTGCCAATGATGGTCTTCCTGGCACTGGCGCTGCTTGTAATGAACCTGGCGGGAAGAGTGAAGATCAATGTAAGAATCCTTGTCAGTATTTTCTCGGCATTGGTTTGCATGGCATTTGTTTTCCAGCCGTACATCTCTTATCCTGACGTGATCGGGTTTGAGATCAATCTGTTATTAATGCTCGGAACATTGCTTCTTATCTGTAAAGTAATCAGACCTGCATCTGATGTTGCTCATAAGTATTTTTGGTTTACGGGCATTGCTTTGGCACTGATTGCAGAAGGCATATCTGCGGCTGTTACGGGAGAAGTTGTTGATCTGATACTGGTCGGTACGGCTTCGTTCGGCATCTTCATCTATGCATTCATCAGGCGTAACCGTCTCTGGTTCATTCTCGGAATCGTTTCGATGATCTCAATCGCGGTTTATCTTTCCATGGCATTCTGGTCTTCACTCGTATGGCTTATCTATCTGTTCGTAGCAGGCAGCATCCTCGTAGTAATGGCTTCTGTCAATGAATGGGGCAAACGCCATAACCAGAATGGTAAGAAGAAGAGATTCTTTGAGGAATGGACCTGGTAATGCTGTATAGCGGTTCTGTCTGCCAGGCAGAGGTTTATCAGATATTTGCAGATATTTATGCATATCGGTTGTGATTTGTCACGGAAAGGTAGTATTCGAAGTCCGTTATAAGATTTACTTATCTCTTTTGCCTTGCTAAAATATTGCCTGGGGAAAAAAAGAGAGGCTTTACTTGAGATTAAAAGACATAAAAAACTATGCCGTTAAGGCAATAGCGATATGTTCAACGACCGCATTATCTGCGGGCTTTATGAGCGTGTATATTGATCCTGTCCCCGTATCAGCTGATGATGAGCTGTATTCATGCCTCTATGATGTTTTCAAGGACAGAAGTGATGATCCGGATCATTTTATGACTCCTGAATTCATGGTCGATGAGATGATGGACTATTGCGAGATTCTGGAAGGCATCGAGTATACCTATGGTGATCAGGAGCATTATCTTGCATGTGACGGCTTCGTAAGCCTTGTTTTCCGTCTGACATTTGGAACGGCATACGAGTTTGAACGTACTAAGGATCAATACTGGATTAAGTTTGACCGTAGTGAGGAGCACATAGTTGCTGCCAGCTATGTTGATCAGTATGAGATATACAGACCGGGCGGTACATCAGTAACATGGCTTTACAATCACTATGTCAATGAGATAGTTGAGCCGCTTGTGGATAAGACTTGCGTTGAGGATATGACCAATGATGACTGGATCGAGTTCCTTGATGATATCGGAGCGCATCCCGGTGACATAATCTTCTGGGATGAAGACAAAAATCAGAAATATTGGACCCACATAGGAATCTATGCCGGAATAGAGGATGGAGAAGCCATGATGTGGCATGCTTCTTCGATTCAGGGAGCAGTAGTTAAGCAGAGCCTTGAGGAGATTACATATAACATCTCTTTCCTGGATTATGCCTGCATCGTCCCCACAACTACAACACCTGCCAAAGTAGGCATTCATGTTGGCAGCAACGCTCCGGCAGAAAAAGATTTCTCCTATTCCGTTTACAGGGATTCTGACTGTTCCGAATTCATCGGCAGAATAAGCAATGTATGTACATTGTCTGAACAGAACGGACTTAGCAATATTTCGATCTTCATGAACAGGGAAGGAAGCGCTTATGAGCGTACGCTGTATGCAGTAAGAGACATTTCGCCGTACACAAAGGACGGTGGAGATCATGATGTCTATCAGATAATAATCAGGATCGAGCCCAGTGAGAACGGGAAGGGTACGCTAAAATATTCGATTTACGGTGCTGATGACCTGAAGTTTTACTACAGCAAGGAAATAATAAATTACGATTACGAGACCGGATACAGGGCAATCGAACTGAAAGATTTCAGGTAACTTTGCGGTGCTGTAACAGAAGATGCCGCCTGTTTCTTTTTCACAAGAATGTAATTTTGCGCTCTAAGATTTTTAATATATAATAAGCTGGAATTTATCTGGATTGTAAGCTGGCATATGCCCGCTGCCATACGGAAGGAGCGCTCTATGGATTTTCACGCTAAGACTACCGATCAGATGACCGATATGGAAATCAGGCACATGAGGACTGTTAAGGAACTTGCAGCCGAGTGCCTTGTGCTCCTCGAGAATGACGGAACTTTGCCTATAAGAAATCCCGGAAGAATAGCCCTGTACGGAAATGGTGCCCTGTTTACGGTAAAAGGCGGTGGCGGATCCGGAGAAGTTAATACCAGATCAAATGTAAACATAGCTGACGGTTTGGAAGAAGCCGGTTTTGATGTTGCCTCAAAGGGGTGGCTCAACAGATACAATGAGGTTTACAGCGCAGATCTCAAGGCATATCTCGCTGAGGTAGACAGACTTGCCAAGGAGCGTAATACCGCTGCCATCAATATTTTCTTTGAGAAGCCTTTTAATGCTCCGGTAATGCCTCTGGTTACAGAGGAAGACGTTGAAGACGCAGGATGCGATACCGCTATCTTCGTAATATCCAGAGATTCATCTGAAGGCAGAGACAGAACTGCTACTAAGGGTGATTACTATCTCACGGATGAAGAGGATCAGAATCTCGATATCCTCGCTGATCATTTCGAGAAGGTAATCGTGCTTCTTAATGTAGGTGCCGTTATCGATATGTCTAAGCTTAAGCACCGTCCCGGAATCAACGCAATCCTTTTCGTGGGCCAGGTAGGAAGCTATACGGGCAATATCGTAGCTGATGCCATTTTGGGAAAGACGAATCCTTCAGGCAAGCTCGTTGATACATGGGCAAGACATTATGAGGATTATCCTTGCGCTACTGAATTCTCCAGCCTTAACGGAGATTCTGATGACGAATATTACAAGGAAGGAATCTATGTAGGCTACAGATATTTCGATTCGTTCGGAATCATGCCTCTGTATCCTTTCGGATATGGTAAATCATATACAACCTTCTCAACTGATGTTTTGGATGTTATCCAGTACGATGCTGACATCAAGGTTTCAGTAAAAGTTACCAATACAGGTTCAGAGTTTGCAGGCAAGCAGGTTATACAGGTTTATTTCTCTGCACCGGAAGGAGAACTTGACAGACCTTATCAGGAACTGGCAGGTTATTCCAAGACAAGACTCATTCCTCCGGGAGAAAGTGATACAGTCGTTATCTCTTTCCCGATAGAGTATTTCTCCTGTTATGATGACGATTATCCGGCAAGCGTAATACCCAAGGGTGACTATATTATCAGAGTAGGTACAAGTTCCCGTGAGACAAAGATCGAAGCTGTACTTACGGTTCCTGAAACTGTTATCAGGGAAAAATATGACAGGCTGTTGGAAGATGACGGCAGATTTGCTTTCGAGGATATGAAGAATCCCGGCAAGGGCAAGGAAGCCCGTCAGGCTCTTGATGAACTGCAGATTTCCAGTTGCGAGAGAAAGAGCGTACTCAATCTCTCACGAGTCAGAAGAAGCATTATCAGATACAGAGGCGTCAATGAGACTAATGTTGATGAGCGTAAGAATGAACATCTTACATTGGGTTCCGTAATCGGACGTAATGCCGGTGTTGGCGAGTTTGTTGCTCAGTTTACATTGGAAGAACTGTCTGAACTTCTCGTAGGTAACTATGTTAAGGAGGGAATGGAAGATCTGGTATTCTGTGCTTCAATGCATGTTCCCGGTGCCGCAGCTGAGACAACATCACGTTTCGAATACAGCAGAAGGATTCCTCCCCTTGTAATGGCTGACGGCCCTGCAGGTTTAAGACTTCAGCCGCATTTCAAAGCTACAAAAGAAGGAGATCTGTTAAGAGGCGGAGACACGTTCGGACTCATTACAAGTCCCTTCCCGGAAGATACACCGGCAGATGCGATCGATTACTATCAGTATTGCACCATGATCCCTTGTGCAACGTCTCTTGCATGTTCATGGAATCTGGACCTTATCGAGAGATTGGGTAAGCTTGTCGGTGAAGAGATGGAAGAATTTGGCGTACAGCTCTGGCTCGCGCCCGGAATGAATATCCACAGAAATCCTCTGTGCGGAAGAAATTTTGAGTATTTCTCGGAAGATCCGCTTGTCAGTGGCCTTTGTGCTGCAGCTGATACGAAGGGTGTCCAGTCCATAGACGGTAAAGGTGTTACTATCAAGCACTTTGCATGTAACAACCTCGAGAATAACAGAATGTTCAACAACTCTCATGTGTCCGTTAAGGCTCTCCGTGAGATCTATTTAAGAGGATTCGAGATCGCAGTTAAGCTCTCACAGCCTTTCTGTGTAATGACCTCATATAATCTGTTGAACGGAATTCATACGGCAAACAATTACGAGCTGATCCAGAACGTATTAAGAGACGAATGGGATTACGAAGGCTGTGTTATGACAGACTGGTATTCTTCATTCGAAGATGTTGAGTTCCTGGGTTATGACGAGAAGAAACTTAAGTATCCGCCGGCATTCTCAAGACTTTGCGTATATGCAGGCTGTGATATGCAGATGCCGGGATGTGCAAAGAACGCTGAAGATATAGTTACGGCAGTTCATAACGGCAGACTTACACTTGCTGAAGTTCAGTCAGCTGCCAAAAACGTTGTTCGTCTTGCCATCAGGTGCTTGTAATTCAGGAGTGAAATGGACGAAGTAACCTCGCAGGAAACAGCATCTGCAAACAGCAAAGAATTAGATCTCACAAAAATGACGCGTGAAGAAGCCCTGGTTTATATGGGGCTTTCTTCTGATGCGGACATAAAAGAGATCGACGACCGTTTTTGGCAGATGTCCAAAAAATACAGGGGCAAGAAAGATCCTGAATCATTGAAAATGGAAGATGAGATCTCTGCCGTTTATGACATTGCTTCGGGAAGAAGAGACAGAAAGGTCAAGGAAGAACAGGAATGGGAATCGGAGCCCAAGTATTTGGGTAAGACCAAAGCCGAGTGGAAGAACTATGTTGAATATACATGGTACAAGTATGTAGCAGTTATTGGCGGTTCAATTGCCCTGATCGTGATTCTGGTCGGTTATTTCTTCAATTCACAGTCTTCATATGTGGTTGCTGTATTCGGTCACATGAATCTGGATAATACATACATGATCGAGGCGCTTCTTGATAACGGCGCTGATAAACCATACGTCGGTTATGCAGATGTTATCGTACCTAACGATGAAGATCTGGTGTATTCCGAAACAGGTAATGAGACTCTCAATGCCTTGTTTTATATGAATCCCGCCATTCTTATATCTGACCATGAATCTTATACGTATTACTTTAATACTTATAAGGATCTGGCGCCTGTTTCTGACCGTATCATGGCAGGTCTCACGGAGGAGGCACGTGCCGGCATAGCTCCAGTTTACATGACTGAGCAGGATGCAGTCTTCTATCAGAATGAGATGTACAGGGTTAATGGATTTGGTGATGATGTTCTTGAAGATCCTTCCGGTTTTTCAGATACTCCGGTCCTGATCGGATATGAGATAACAGATCCGGAGCTTACTGCAAAGCTCGGTGTCAGATGTTATTGGAAAGCGGGTCAGACAACGCTCATTTTTTGCGAGTGTGCTAATTGTGAAGACGATGATACGGCAGTAATGATGATAACGACTCTTATTAATTACGCATTTGCCTGATCAAGACCTGTCGCCCCGAAAAGCATCTTCAATTCAGCATCGGTGAGGGCTCTTAATATTCCGCAGTTATCAAGATCTTCACTGATACGGATCCCGGCTAATTCTATTCTTCTGAGTTCTAAGACTTCTTTCTCAAAATGGGCGAAGATCCTTCTTACTTCGTGTGTCTTACCTTCGTGAAGAGTAAGCAGGGCACGGCTTAAGCCGTTGGAATCGTCTGTGATGAGTTCGAGTGTAGCAGGCGCGATCTGCTCGGCAAAGCCCTTGTCGCGGATTGTAAAGCCTGATGCTACAGTCCTGATCTGTTCTCCGGTCCATGCCAATCCCTGATATGTAACCAGATAAACCTTCGGTACCTCATATTTGGGGGATTGGAGGCGGTGGGATAATTCTCCGTCATTGGTGATTATGAGCAGACCTGAAGTATGGTAATCGAGCCTTCCTACAGGTGACAGCTTTTTGGATTTGAGTTCAGCAGGAATGTAATCCGCGATGCATGGAAGCCGTTTGTCTTCCATGGCGGTTAGTACACCGTCCGGCTTATCGAACAGATAGTAAAGCTTCGTCTGGCAGTTTATGGGCTGGCCGTTAACTTCAATGGGATCATCCTCTTTTACGTGAAAAGAAGCATCAGTTACGACAGTGCCGTTAATGCTGACGCCGCCATGTGAAATGATTTCACGCACCTGTGACCTGGTGCCAATTCCGCTGTTTGCAAGTAATCTGTCGAGTCTCATGCGTTTATTATAACTTATAGTTTATAATGAGAAAGAATCTCGAGAGGTATATATGGAAATAATTAACATCGAACAGGGACATCCTACCGTCCAGCAGGCAATGGTAAAGCTTCAGAACGGAATATACCGTGCCAGAGCGACGGGGAAACCGCTTGCAAAGATCGTGCACGGCTATGGTTCGTCGGGAACAGGCGGCGCGATTAAGCAGGCGTTAGGATTGGAACTTAGAAAATATATTTCCCGCGGTATGATCAAGTCATACTGTCCCGGTGAAGATTTCGGACCGTTCTCCAGCAGCGGACGGGAGATGAGTGCTAAATATCCCATAGTGTCCCGAGACCGTGACTGGGGACTTCAAAATGACGGGATCACGGTAATAATGTTCAAATAAGAGGTTTATATGGCAGACGAGTTCGATATTAAGTGGGAGGCTTTTGAAGCCAGGTGCAAGAGCTGCAGGAACTGCGGCCTGAGAGACGGATGCACCAACGTCGTCATTTACAGGGGCAGCCGCAAGGCTCCTTTGATGATAATCGGGGAAGCTCCGGGTGAGAACGAGGATATACAGGGCCTGCCTTTTGTAGGAAGATCAGGCCAGCTTCTGCAAAATCTTCTTGGCAGCTATGGTTTTACCGGCAATGATTACCATATCTGCAATATTGCCAAGTGCCGTCCTCCTCAAAATAGACGTCCTACGCCTGAGGAGATCCGTGCGTGCAAACCTCTCCTGGCTGAACAGTTTTTGCTGGTCAAGCCCAAGGTCATCCTTCTTTGCGGTTCTACTGCATATGAGGGTTTCTTCGGTACCAAACCTGTGATGCACAATGTAAGAGGCGTTTTTATTGAGAAAAACGGTTATTACATCATGACTACATACCATCCGGCATATGCGCTCAGAAACCCCGCAAATAAGATGCCGATATATGAGGATATGGGCAAAGTACGCCAAAAACTTACTGAGATCGGAGCAATGCCTCCGATGGAGCCTGTAAAAGATTAAAATCCCGTATTGATTTTCGAGATTTGCTTTGCTATAATTCGTGCGTTGCAAAAATGCATTGCCGAATTGTGTAACGGTAGCACACCGGTCTCTGACACCGTTTGTCAAGGTTCGAATCCTTGTTCGGCAGCCAAATATAACCGCAATTGCTTAGCAGTTGCGGTTTTTTATTTGCCTGGAATTGTGGTATAAACCTACTATATCAATTTGATTAAGGAGGCCTGTTATGCCGCACGTTACGATTAAATGTTTCAAAGGACGCACTGATGAGGTTAAGCAGAAGTGCGTGGATAAGGTTGCCCAGGATGTCGCGGAATTGTTGGGATGCGATATTTCTTCTGTTTCCGTAGCCGTAAAGGAGTACGAGAAGGAAGACTGGAAACCTGAGGTCTGGGACAAGGAGATCGCTCCCGATATGGAAGTTCTTTATAAGAAACCCGGATATACTTGTGATTAAAGTCCTCAATAAGCCAAATGTATAGTCTATTTGATAGGATTTGAACGGGCGCTTTGCTATAATCCTATACTGTCAACAATTGCTTTTGGAGGCATATTTATGAAGAGAAAAATCGTAAGTCTGGTTCTGGCCGGAGCCATGATCATGAGTTTAGCCTCATGCTCAAATCCGACACCGACGGAAACGGAAACTTCTGTTTCTGAGACAACCGAGGAAGAAACAACTACTACGACTACAGAAGACGAGCATCCTTTTATGGGATTCAACATGATCAATAATGGTGATTTTTCTTCGAAGGATCACGCATGGATGGTCTATCTGGAAGGCGGAGACGGTAAGCTCTCGGTCAACGATAAGGGTGAATTACAGTATGACTGTAAGATCGTTGGTATTAAGGAACATGCTAATCAGATCTATTATGACGGATTCAGCATTTATCAGGGATGCAAGTACGAACTCCAGTTCGATTGCAGTTCTACGGTAGAACGTGATTTGGCCGTAAGAGTCCAGATCAACGGATCAGATTATCATGCATACAAAGAAGAGATTATTCATGTAACTTCGGAAATGCAGCATTTTGATGTTATTTTCGTAATGGAGGAGCCGGGTGATCCCGCACCCCGTCTTTGCGTTAATATGGGCAGATTCGAGACAAACGAGAAGTTTAAGGAACACACGGTCTGCTTTGATAATTTCGACCTTCAGTGCATCGATGATTCGGGTTATGTTGAGAGTTCTCTCGGAGGCGGCATCGTTAAGGATATCAACCTTAACCAGATCGGTTATCTACCTAACGCAACCAAAGTTGCTGTCCTGAGCGGTGACGCTATCGGTGCTACGGCAACGGTTGTAGATGAATCCGGCAGTGTCGTTTATGAAGGAAATGTAGATCCTGCTTCAATGAACGCATCCACTGGAAGAGATGAAGCAAGATTTGATTTCTCAAGCCTTACAACTCCCGGCACTTATAAGGTTGTATCCGGTGAGTCAGAGTCATTTGAATTTAAGATAGCTGACGATATTTATGATGAGGCTTTTGATGCTTCACTCCGTATGTTCTATCTGCAGAGATGCGGCGTAGAGCTTACTGAGGATCTTGCAGGCACTTATGCTCATCCTGAGTGTCACGTTGAGGAAGCAACCATCTATGGTACTGATGAGACTATCGACGTATCAGGCGGCTGGCACGACGCAGGTGACTATGGAAGATATGTTGTATCAGGTGCTAAGGCGGCAGCAGATCTGATGCTTGCATACAGCCTCTATCCGGATGCCTTTGACGATGAACTCGGCATTCCCGAATCCGGCAACGGTATTCCCGATGTTCTTGATGAAGTTAAGTTTGAGCTTGACTGGCTCTTCAAGATGCAGAATGATGAGGGTGGTGTTTATCACAAGGTAACATGTGCTAATTTCCCCGGATTTGTCATGCCTGAGGAAGAGACGGATGAACTCATCGTTACTCCCGTATCTACGACTGCTACAGGCGATTTTGCTGCAGTCATGGCAATGGCATCTTATGTTTATGCTGATATAGATCCTGAATTTGCAGAAGAGTGTCTTGATGCTGCCGTTAAGGCCGTTGAATATCTTGAAGCAAATCCAGAACTGTCCGGTGCAGTTAACCCCGACGGAATCGTAACAGGTGAATATCCTGATACCAGCGATGTTGATGAGAGACTCTGGGCTTATGCAGAACTCTTTAAGGCTACAGGTGATTCCGCATATGACGAATCATTCTGCGCTCTTCTTGGTTCAGGCATTCCAGGACCTTCTGATCTCGGCTGGCAGGGTGTAGGTGCTTATTCAGGTTATGCATATCTGTCTGCAACCAAGACTAAGGGTAAATTCTATGATGCAGTACTTGCAAGCTTCATTAGCGCTGCTGCAGGCATTAAGGGAGCAGCTGCTGCTGATGCTTATGGATGCTCACTTACCGAATATCCTTGGGGCAGCAACATGACTGTTGCAAACAATGCTATTTACCTCGTCATGATCGATTCACTCAAGAAGACAACAGACGGAGATTCCGTTGCAAGGGCACAGCTTGATTATCTCCTTGGCACAAATGGAACAAGTTACTGCTTCCTTACAGGATTCGGCACACAGTCTCCTAAGTCACCTCACCACAGACCTTCCGAGGCAACAGGTGAAGCTGTTCCCGGAATGATCGCAGGCGGCCCTAACCAGAACCTTGAAGATCCTTATGCTTCTACGGTTCTTGCAGGTACGGCTCCAGCTCTCTGCTATGCCGATAATGATCAGGCATATTCACTCAATGAGGTAACGATATACTGGAACTCTCCTTTGGTATTTGTTTTCGCTTATGTGGTAAGCAATAGCTAAAAGGAACTGAAGATCGAATAACAGAGATCATGAGGGTCTGCTTAGAACTAAATGTTCAAGGCAGACCCTTTTCTTGTGTTAGAATATTCGAAAGTGTTTTGAAAAGGCGGAACTTCATATGGATTCAAGTTTTTACGACATGATCTTCAAGCGCAAATCTTTCCACCGTTACGGTGAACCTGACGGCCTTAGGATCTCACCTGAAGAGCTCGAAGAGATCAAGAGCATGTGGTATAAGTTTACTCCGCTTTTCGAAGGTATTAATACTAAGATCAAGATCGTTCCCGGTAATCAGACGAGCTGCAACAGGGGTGAGGAATACTGCATCCTGATCTATAGTGAGAAGAAGCCCGGATACCTTCAGAACATAGGTTATATCGGTGAACAGCTGGACCTGTGGCTCACCGCCAGAAATATCGGACCTCTGTGGTTTGGCGTAGGAAGGACAAAGGAACGCAGGTTCGAAGGGCTTGATTACGTCATCATGATGGCAATAAGAAAAGTGGATGAAACCAAATTCCGCGTTCCGGGTGACCTGTCAACGTTTATCCGTGTCCCGGTTGAAGAATTCTGGGAAGGGGATGTCATGGACGGCATTACGGAAGTAATAAGACTTACTCCCACTGCATGTAACATACAGCCGTGGAAGGTAATAAATAAGGGTAATACGCTTGATGTATACCGCTACAGAAGGCCCGGCAAGCATGGAATCATTCCGCCATTCAGACTGGCTTATTTCGGAAGCATAGACATCGGCATTTTCATGTTGTTCCTGGATATCTGTCTTGAACATCAGGGCATTGCTTTTGACAGAAAACTGACGCCTGATGACGGCAATTTCAACAGGCTCAATTTGAACGCCGTATATTCACTCAACAAGTGATAAGGGGATTAATAATGAGAAAGATACTGGTTGCCAACGACGACGGTATAGATTCTGAGGGTCTGGCAAGACTTGCTGCGCTTGCCAAAAAGTTTGGTGAGGTGTGGGTAGTTGCACCTCAGAAGCAGTTCAGTGCAATGTCGCATGCAGCGACATTCTGGCAGCCTGTTGATGTATGGCCTGTGGAATTCCCGGTTGAAGGAGTGCATGCCTATGCTACGTCAGGGACTCCTGCAGATTGCGTAGCCCTCGGAATATCCGTTGTGGTGCCGGGTGGCCCGGACAGGGTTTTCTGCGGCATCAATGCTGGTTTTAACATAGCTTCTGACATTCAATATTCAGCGACAGTTGGTGCGGCTTTGGAAGCGGCGAATCATCATGTTCATACGATTGCATTTTCTGAGAGCCATACCGGCAAGCATGAAATCACAGACAGGTATATTGAACAGATCGCAACGGAGCTTATAGATAAACCGCTTGGCCGAAACGAGATATGGAACGTCAATTTTCCTGATTGTTCTGCTCAGGAATTCGGCGGCATCAGATATGACTGTAAGGTATCCCAGGATGATTTTTACGCAGGCGGATATAATGAAGTCGGCAGAGATGGTGACAGGATATCTTATCTGGTTAATTTCGACCGCAGCTGGGAAGCGTCTGAAGGCACGGATCTCCATGCGATAATCGATAACTGTGTTTCTGTTGGTAAAGTTAAGAATTACTGTTGAGATGTCAGCATGGAAGCAATAAAGAACAACAGAACATTAAGCATCCTGATCATTGTGTGTATTTATGTTATGGCGGGATGCGTAGGCATTGTCTGTTACCGTTATCTGGATTTCCCGTTCTGGGTAAATCTCCTTGTTGCTGATGCCATTGCTACGGTATTTGTTTTTATATTCAGCGTGGTTTTTAAAAATGCTTCTGTTTATGATCCGTACTGGAGTGTTCAGCCGATAGTGATAATCGTTTGTTTTGCGATGGCTCACAAAATGACTTCTGCAGCTTTGCTTCTTCTTGTTTCCATTGTTTACTGGGGAATAAGACTTACCTTAAACTGGGCCATAGGATTCGGAGGGTTGAACCATCAGGACTGGCGATATACGAAGCTTCAGAATGATAATGGCAGGATGTATCCTCTGATCAATTTTACGGGGATCCATATGATGCCGACATTCTGGTGGCTTATCGCAGGCGCCGTAGCCAATACCGTGCTGTTTTTTACGGTTAGTATCCCTATGGCTGACAAAAGACAGTCTTCAAAGCCAGGATATGCAGAGTATAAAGCCAGTACGAGAATGCTGCTGCCTATTCCAAAATAAGGTCAGGGAAGTACTATATCCCAGTCTTCATCCCTGTAGATCTCAAAAGTGTCCTGCACCGGCATGTTGGTGTTGGGACTGTTAGAATAACTCCATAGACTGTAGGCTATGGCAATGGCATCTTCTCTCGAACACCTGATGCTGAGATTACCCATTCTGTAATCGCAGATCTCAAAGTGTCTCTTTATGTTGATTACGAGCTTGTTGTGGGCAGTATTGCTTGCAGCATCGGCAAAATAAGGTATTGTGATGTCGTTTTTTATGTACTCGAAAGTAACCATGGATACCTGTCGTTCATCATAATCAGCCATGTCTTCGATATATTCGGTTACTGAGAAAACTGCACGGTGGTCACCATAGCTGTATGTGTACCAGTTGGAGTGTCCGATCTTTTTCTGATCGGGATTCTCAAGGATGGCTTCCTCATAATCAGCGTATGTATATTCACCTTTCTCGAGCCAGCCGAGATCCGATGCCAGTTTGAACAGCTCAAATACTTCTCCGTCTTCCGTAGAAGTAAAATAATCATCTACATTTAAAAACATGTTAAACGAGACAGGATACAAGTCTTCATAAAGAGTATATGAATAAGACCTTGTGTATAACGGAGTAGGTGTGGGGGCCTCTGTTTCCGTAGCCGTTGCCTCGGTAGTTGTCTCTTCGGTTGTTTCACTTGTCGTAGCGCTTGTTGTAGCGGTAGGCTGCTCACTTGTGGTTGTGGTAGGATCAGGCTCTACATTGCATGATGCCAGTGCCGCTCCGATCGAAGCGGTGAGCATTAAACTTATTGTTTTATATATAAATGTTCTTTTCATAAACAAATGCCTTTTATACTCGCTCTGTTTTACATGCCAATAATATCACTATTTTTGGTTAGTGTTCATATTAAGGCGGATCAATGATGCGGCAGACCCGGTCACATATATATGGTCAAACACCCGATATGGTAGAATATAATTTCTTAAATATGGGAATTATAGGGAAAAGAGGAAAGATTATGGATTTTTTGGAGTCGAAGGACATAACAAAGAAAAGACTGATCGTTTTTGCATTGGTAGCATACGGCATCACATATCTTATGATGATCCCGATGTATATCGGCAAGCAGAACGGCATGGATCTGACACAGATCGTTAATGCCATGATGTGTTCGCCTGCAGCAGGCGTAGCATTGGGCTTCCTGCTGTTTTATAAGGGTGACAAACGAGTGCCGAAGCTGTTCATGATGACGATAGTTATCAACTATGTCATCCAGCTCGTTCTGGGTATCTTAAGCGTATTTGCCAATCCGTTTGGCCCTGATGACGTCATTGATCTCTTACAGCTCACAGGTGGAACGGCAGATGTTGATATGAGTGATATTGCAGGATCCGGCACCACATTTGCCTTGCAGCAGATCTATCTCATGATCGGAGAGTATGTGCTCATCATCGGATCTGTGCTTATGTGGATCGGATATTTTGTTGCCAGAAGAGAAAGACGCAAGTTTGCGGGACTGTCCAGGAACAAAGAGGGAAAAGGCATATTGCTGGTACTCTTATTCGTTGCTTTGTATCTGGTAAGGATATTTGCACCTATGTTCATTGCAGGCATGGCCAACAACAATCTGTCTGAATATGGTGACATGTACAGAGAACTGTTGAAGAATCCCTTATTCTATTTAGCTCTCATCAGTGTACCCATCAATTATCCGATGGTTATAATTGCATTCTTCGGTGAAGAATACGGCTGGAGATATTTCCTGCAGCCGGTAATGCAGAAGAAGTTCGGCATGAAGCTTGGCGTGATCCTCCTTGGCGTCGTTTGGGGGCTCTGGCATATGCCGGTAGATACGATGTTCTATACAAAGGATTCGATCCCGCAGATGATCGTAGGACAGATCATCACATGTGTATCTTTAGGTATTTTCTTGGGATATGCATATCTTAAGACAAACAATATCTGGATCCCTGTCGCCATGCACTTCCTGAATAATAACCTTATTCCGGTAGTGTCAGGATCTTTTACGGCCGAGTCAATCCAGGATCAGACAGTGTCATGGACGGACCTCCTCATTATCCTTGTTATAGATATTGTGGTATTCTGTCTGTTCATCTTCACGAAAGAGTACAGAGAGAAAAAGAAAACACAGGAAGAGTCAGTAAATGCGTGATTTTAAAGTAACCAAATCTCAGGACGGACTTCATGTCGTCAAGGCTTCACAGGAAGCGTTCCCCCAGCTTAAATCAAGCGATCTGTTTCATGCACTTAAGCGCCGTGACATAAGGATTGACGGCAAGAAGATCAATAAGGACATCGCGGTCAGGGAAGGGAATACTGTAGAGATTTGGCTTCCTGATGAACTTTTTGATGCCCGTAAGGAACCCAAGGCTGCCAAGCCCCAGGAGAAGATGTTTGAGATCGTGGCCGAGACCAAGGGTCTTCTTATCGTTAACAAATCACAGGGTATCGCCGTTCATTCTGGAAAGAGCGACATCGAAGATACGCTTATTGATCTGATCAGAGAGACAACCAGGTACAAGGATGCAGAGCTCTGCCACAGGATCGATATGAACACCGGAGGCCTTGTTCTCATTGCAAAGAACAAGCAGGCACTGGCAGACTGCGTTGAGTTGTTCAAGAATGATCTTGTAACCAAGAGATACAGGGCGTTGGTGCTGGGAGAGCCTTATGTCGGTGAGCCTGCAGTCGGTGCCGACGGTACCATATATAAGGAAGTTAAGGGTTATCTCGAGAAGACAAAGTCCGGCAAGGTATATATTCATGACGATAAACAGCCCGGTGACCTTGATATCGCGACTAAGTACAGGATCCTTAAGACATTCGAGAATGCAGGTCCTGACGGCGAGAGCGTATCTGATCTTGAACTGGAGCTTGTAACAGGCAGAACACATCAGATCAGGGTTCAGTTTGCCCATATAGGCCATCCTGTCATCGGAGACGGCAATTACGGCAGAAACAAGGTGAACATGCACTTTGAGACGGTTGACGGCAAGAAGGTAAGATACCAGCAGCTGTTCTCGTGCCAGATTATTTTCGGAAGAATTCCCAAGAACAACATGCACATTGACGTGTCCGGCAAAACCTTTAAAATAGGACCAGACTATAAAGTTCGCCTTAAATAAGAGGAAGAAGGATATTAATGACTGATAACAGACCGATCGGGGTTTTTGATTCAGGTATCGGAGGACTTACCGTTCTCAGAGAGATATGGAAGGCAGCACCGAAGGAGAGCACGATCTATTTCGGTGATAATTCCAGAGCGCCTTACGGTACCAAGTCCAGAAGCACTGTAATCCGTTATTCATTACAGAATCTTAATTTCCTTGAGAACAGGGATGTCAAGATGATCGTTATCGCCTGTAATACTGCTAGTGCTTATGCATATGAAGAATTGAAGGCAAGAGCCAAGGTTCCCGTTGTTGAGGTGGTAACACCCGGCGCTGACGTAGCCTGCCGTGCTACCCAAAATGGCAGGATCGGCATAATTGCCACCAAAGGAACCATATCTACAGGCGTATATAAACAGGCCGTTGAGAAGAGAGCGGAAGAACTCGGCATGAAAGACATCGAGATTTTCCAGCAGGCCTGCCCGCTGTTCGTTTCCCTTGCCGAAGAAGGATGGTGGGATACAGAAGTCACAAGACTCACGGCCGAGGAATACCTGAAGCCGCTTAAGGAAGCGGGCGTGGATACTCTGGTCATGGCCTGTACACACTATCCCCTACTCTCGAAAGTAATCGGAGAAGTCATGGGCAAGAATGTTACATTGGTAAATACCGGCGAAGCTACCGCTGAAGTGGTAAAGAAACTTCTTGAATCGGAGGCGATTGCATCTGATGACGGAAATAATAATCCTGTCAGAGAATTCTATACCAGTGACGAACCTGAACTTTTTGAGAAGGTTGCGGCACCATTCCTGGGAGAGGGCCTGCCTTCAGGCACGAAGCATTTTGCGACTGACAAATATGAGGTGACGATCTGATGGAAAACGAGATACTTGAAGAAGCTTGTCTGCTTGAGGTAAAGTCCGGCTTGTATGGCGAACCGCTCAAGACACAGGGTACAGTATCCCGCGAGGGAACCAGAACTGTATATAATTGGAAAGAAAAACATAATGAGAAAGAAAAAGAAACTCATTTTGTTCTGACTCTGATAAGAGAAGAATCAAGGGCTATCGTCATAAGGAATGGCGATGTCACGTCCAGAATGGTTTTCGAATCCGGAAACAGGACAACAAGCTCAATGATAACGCCTTACGGACCGATTGACGTAACGATCGAAACGGATTATATTAACTTCCCGGGGGGCCTGATTGACGGCGCTGAGATCAGTTATACGCTCGATCCTGACAGCGATAATCCGATAAGGAATATATTTTCCATAAAAAGGCTCTTGCAAAAGGAAGAAATATAAGGTATTATCTTCAAGCATTTGTGAAAAGAAAGAGGTGAAGATGAATGGCACATCCGAAGCGTAAATGGTCGAAGGCAAGGACTGCACGTCACAGAAGCGCATGGAAACTTAACATGCCGGGTCTCGTTGAATGTCCCCAGTGTCATGCTAAGATGCTTCGCCGCACGGTCTGCAAGAACTGCGGTTACCTGGATGGAAAACAGGTTATCAAAGTCGACGAAGAGATCTGAGATAATTAGAAGTATTACTTAACGAGGCAGTGTTATGGAATTAAGGCACTGCCTCTTATTTTTGCAAAGGAAGGACATTAAGGCATGAGCAAACCGGTTGTGGCAATAGTGGGAAGACCTAATGTAGGCAAATCCTCACTGTTTAACACCATCTATGGAGAGCGTATCTCCATTGTTCATGACACCCCGGGTGTAACCCGTGACCGCATTTATGCGGAGACTTCCTGGTGCGGAAGAGACTTCATAATGATCGACACGGGCGGTATTGAGCCCGATACGGGAGATGACATCATATTGCAGCAGATGCGAGTCCAGGCGGAAATCGCAATCGAGACTGCTGATGTCATTCTTTTTATGTGTGATCTCAAGAGCGGACTTACGGCAGCTGACGAAGAAATTGCAATAATGCTTCGTAAAGCGGCACGTCCCGTCGTTGTCTGCGTTAACAAGTCAGACTACGTCGGTGATCCCCCGCCGGAATTCTATGAATTCTACAATCTTGGATTAGAGGATGTCTGCGCCATTTCAGCAGCTCATAAGCTGGGACTCGGCGAGATGCTCGATATGGTCGTATCCAAGTTCCCGCCGGCTGATGAATCAGAGGGCAAGGAAGATACGATCAGGGTTGCGATCATTGGCAGACCTAATGCAGGCAAATCCTCGTTATCCAACAGACTTTCCGGTACCGAGAGAAGTATCGTTTCAGATATTGCAGGTACCACCAGAGATACAATTGACTCACTTATCGAGAATGAATACGGTTCATTTACGATCGTAGATACTGCCGGCATGCGTAAAAAGGGCAAGATCGAAGATGTCATTGAACGCTATTCAATGGTAAGAGCCGTTGCAGCAGTCGACAGGGCAGATGTATGCGTTATCCTCATCGATGCTGAAGCCGGCGTTACGGAGCAGGATACGAGGATCGCGGGCATGGCTCACGATTCCGGCAAGGCATCCGTAATCGTTATCAATAAGTGGGATCTTATCGACAAACAGACAGGTACTTTGGAGCAGATGGAGAAGATCGTTAAGGAACGTCTGCCGTTTATGGATTATGCGCCTGTACTCTTTATTTCAGCTAAGACCGGTCAGCGTACTGATAAACTTTTCGGGCTGATCAGGACCGTATACGAGAATTCCCAGAAGCGCCTTACCACAAGCGTTCTGAACCGTATGATATCGGAGGCCGTAACACAGGTTCCGACACCCCAGGACAAGGGCAGACATCTTCGTATCTATTACGGCACACAGGTTTCCGTGCAGCCGCCTACGTTCGTGCTCTTCGTCAACGACAAGGAATTGTCTCATTTCTCCTATGAACGTTATCTTGAGAATCAGCTCAGAAGAAACTTTGGTTTCGAAGGCGTTCCCATCCGTCTCCTTTTGCGTAATAAGAATGGTGAAGAAGACTGATATTTTGTGAAATATCACAGTCACCAATATTGCCCGTTCAGTAGTTAAATATTACTCGGTTTAAATTAAGAATTATTAGAAGTATCAGCACCAGGATCAACTGATCTATTTTTTTACGGAGATTTTTATGGCAGTCACTACTATCGAGAACTTAAGAAACATCGCAATCATCGCTCACGTAGACCACGGTAAGACAACAATCGTTGACTCCATGCTCAAGCAGGCAGGCGTTTATCGTGAGAACGAGGCTGTTGTAGAGCAGGTAATGGACTCCAACGACCTCGAGCGTGAAAGAGGTATCACGATCCTCGCAAAGAACACGGCAATTGATTACAAGGGTATCCGCATTAACGTAGTTGACACTCCAGGTCACGCTGACTTCGGAGGTGAAGTTGAGCGAGTGCTCAAGATGGTTGACTCAGTTCTTCTCGTAGTTGATGCTTTTGACGGACCTATGCCTCAGACAAGATTCGTTCTTCACAAGGCATTGGAGTTAGGTCTTAAGCCTATCGTCTGCATCAATAAGATCGACAGACCTGACGGAAGACCTCTTGAAGTAGTAGACATGGTACTCGATCTTTTCATTGAGCTTGGTGCAGATGATGAACAGCTCGAATTCCCCGTTGTATATACATCAGGTAAGACTTGCATTGCTACTCTTGATCTCAAGGAATATGAAGACGGCAAAGAACTCGACTTCACACCTCTTCTTGATACAGTCGTTAAGTACACACCCTGCCCGGTTGGTGATCCTGAAGGTCCCATGCAGCTCCTCGTATCCAACATCGACTCTGATCCTTATATCGGAAGAATCGGTGTAGGAAGAGTTGAGAGAGGTACTATCAAGCAGGGTGAGAACGTAGCCCTTGTAACATTTGGTGAAGACGGCAAGAGAAATGCAAGAGTCGTTAAGCTCCTGAGATTCCACAACCTCGGCCGTGAGGAAGTTTCTTCCGCATCAATCGGTGAGATCGTATGCGTTGCAGGTATCGCAGACATCAATATCGGTGATACGCTCTGTGATGCAGCTAATCCGGAGCCGCTCCCGTTCGTTAAGATCGATGAACCTACTATCGCAATGACATTCTCTGTTAACGACAGCCCTTTCGCAGGTCAGGAAGGTAAGTTCGTAACATCCCGTCACTTAAGAGACAGACTCTTCAAGGAGATCGAGACAAACGTTTCCATGAGAGTTGAAGAAACAGACACTACAGAAGCATTCATCGTAAAGGGAAGAGGAGAGCTTCATCTCTCAGTCCTTATCGAGACAATGCGCCGTGAAGGATATGAATTCCAGGTAAGTAAGCCGAAGGTTATCATGCAGGAGATCGACGGAGTTCTTTGCGAACCTGTAGAAGAGCTCGTAATTGACGTTCCTGAGGATTTCGTAGGACCTGTCATGGAGAAGATCGGTAAGCGTAAGGGAGAGCTTCTTAACATGCTCCCTCCTACAAAAGGATACACCCGTCTCGAGTTCAAGATCCCTTCCAGAGGACTCCTCGGATACCGTACCGAGTTTTTGACCGACACTAAGGGCAATGGTATAATGAACTCCGTTATCTCGGGCTTTGAACCCTTCGCAGGTGACATTGAGACGAGAGGTCAGGGAGTGCTTGTTGCATTCGAGACCGGAACGGCTGTAACCTACGGACTGTACAATGCCCAGGATAGAGGTGCACTCTTCATCGGAGCAGGCACACCGGTATATGAAGGCATGATTGTAGGTGTAAATCCTAAGCCTGATGATATTACCGTTAATGTCTGCAAGAAAAAGCATGTAACCAACATGCGTTCAGCTGGTGCAGATGACGCTATGCGTCTTACTCCGCCGCTTTCTTTCTCCCTTGAGCAGTGCCTCGAATTCGTTGAAGACGATGAGCTCTGTGAGGTAACTCCCAAGTCCATCCGCCTTCGCAAGAAGATACTGAACAACGACATGCGTGCAAAGACAGTAGCAAAACTTAAGAATAAGGACGCGTGATCAGAAAACTAAAATACGGGGGTAGTCTTTAACTTATGTTATCAAACAAAGTCAGAGTCGCTCTCAGAATACTTATTATCCTGGTACTTTTATTTGGATTCGCAGTAGCCGGCGTTTACGTCGGCTATAACTATGTCATCTCCCAGGACAAGAGATTTAATGCTCTCAAGAGTGATATTGAGATGGGCAAATATGACATTAAGGCGGATACTGAGGGTGCAGTTACGATCGTTATCAAGAACGGTGATTCCACATCTGACATTGCCGACAAACTTTACGAGCAGGGCCTGATTACAAATAAGTTCCTATTCTCGATTATAAGTAAACTCAATGGTTTTGATGGTGCTTATGTAGCCGGAACACATTACCTGCTTAGAGGTTTTTCGTATGACGAGCTGATGTATTTCCTTACGCTCGAGCCTGCTGCAGTTAAGGTAACCATACCTGAAGGTGTTACATATTATGAGGTTAAGCAGATACTTCATAATGCCGGACTTAATTTTGACGATGCCGAATTCGATAAGTGCATGAATTCTCCGAATCTTTTTGTCGACTATGAATTTGTTTCACAGATCGAGGTCAAGGAGGGAAGAGACTTCATTCTTGCAGGTTATCTTTATCCTGATACCTATAATTTCGACGTTAATGCGAGCCCTGAATCAATTATCAGGAAGTTCCTTAACAACATGCAGAACAAGCTTTACGATGAGTATTATGTCAGAGCCAAGAGACTTGGCATGTCCATGGATGAGGTAATCACCCTGGCTTCGGTAATTCAGATGGAGACAGGTAAGCCTGCCGACATGATGCTCGTTTCCGCTGTTTTCCATAACAGAATGGATGAAGATGATTATCTTGGATCTTCTGCCACTATCAACTATCTCATCGAGATGAACGGCGGCAGGACATCATTTATGCATACGGATGCGCAACTGAATTATGACAGCCCGTACAATACATACACTAATACCGGACTTCCTCCGGGACCTATCTGCATGCCGGGCATTGATGCGATTTCTGCTGCTCTATATCCCGAACCGAACTGCAATTACTATTATTTCTGCGCTACCGGCGTAGATGGCGGTACGGCATTTGCCACGAATCTTGAAGATCACGAAGAAAATGTCGAGAGATACAGAGAGAACTGGATCGAATCAGACAAAGCCGCTGAAGCCCAGGCTACTGCAACATCTTCTGAAACTACAGAGACCAGTGCTTTGGTGGTAGTTCCTGAAGATTGATCTGATCATTCACACAAAAAGGAAATCAAGATGGGTCACGACCGTTCACGTTATGAGATTTTAAGTCCTGCAGGCAATCCGGAGAAGCTCCGTGCCGCAGTTGAATACGGTGCTGATGCCGTCTATTTGTCAGGTACTCAGTACGGACTCCGTGCATTCAGCGACAATTTTAATGAAGATGAGATGAAGGCCGGAATAGCATATGCGCATGATCACGGTGTAAAGTGCTATGTAACATTAAACGTAATGCCAACGGAAGAAGAGCTTAACGGTCTTGAACATGCGGTGAAGTTTGTTGGTAATGAGAGTGGTGCAGATGCCGTTCTTGTTTCAGATCCCGGTATTTTTACGATGGTACGCACGCTGTGTCCTGATCTTGAGATCCATATTTCGACCCAGGCAAGTGTTACCAATAGTGCAGCTTGCAATTTTTGGGCTGCTCAGGGTGCGAAAAGAATAGTCCTCGCACGTGAGGTTTCTTTGGAGCAGATAAAAAAGATCCGTGCTGCCATTCCTTCTGATGTTGAACTGGAGTGCTTTATTCACGGTGCAATGTGTGTCTCGTATTCAGGCAGATGCCTTCTGTCTAATTATTTTACGGGCAGAAGATCAAACGGCGGAGCATGCGCACAACCCTGCAGATGGGGTTATTACGTTGTTGAGGAAAAACGTCCCGATAAGCCGCTTCCTGTTGAAGAGGATAAGAGAGGTACTTATATCTTCGGCAGCCGTGATATCTGCATGATCGACCACGTTCCGGAACTTGTTGATGCCGGAATCAATTCTTTCAAGATCGAGGGAAGGATTAAGGGAGCATATTATGCCGCTGCAGTTACAAAGGTCTACAGGGAAGCCATAGATCTTTATTGCAAGGATCCTGATAACTATAGAGTTGATCCCCGTTGGAAAGAAATCCTGGATAAGGTAGTTCACAGGGATTATGACACAGGCTTTTTCTTCGACAGTCCCTGTGATGATGCGAAGATAGATCCGGATAAGTCCTATAATAAACCGGCATTCGTTGTCGGTGTGGCTGATGGTTTTGACAGCACCTCCGGACTTAATAAGGTTACACAGAAAAATAAGCTTTTTGAAGGCGACACGCTTAATGTTCTCATGCCTGACGGTTACATGGCACCCATCGTGGCTGCAGAACTGTACGATGAGGAGATGAACAGGATAAGTGACTGTCCCCATCCTGAAATGACATTTTATATGAAGGCTGTTTCTTCAGCTGACGGAAGTACGGTTGAACTTCCTCCCATGGCTTTCATTTCGCGTGACGGTGATAAAGATTTTGGAATCCCGGCTCCTAAACTCTGATATATCTATGTCAGAAATCGTTCACTATTTTGTAACACATTCTGACAAATAGTATGCTATAGTAAAGCCATCAGATAAACCGAACGAAATAGTTCGAAGGAGGTGAGACCAATGGGAAGTGAAGCACAAACAAGCAGACGATTGGTCTTGCTTGATTCAAGTTTCCTCCAGTAAGTTTATACTTAAATTTGAGTTTCTCTCAAAAACGAATCAACAGCCAATCGGAAACTTAAATACATCTGAATATCATTTGTAACAGTAAATCCAACTCCCGCTTGTAACGCGGGAGTTTTTCTTTGTCCCGTTACGCTTTGATAACACATAAACTTCTATGATGAATTCTCTTTTTTTAACTGATATAATACGCGCATGGAAAAATATAAAGAACGCTTCAGCAAATACGAGAAAAACAGATGGACCGGCCTAACGATATCTCTTTGTATCGTTGTCGTGTTCTATATGATCGTTTCAAATATCGGTAACCTTAAAGGTTTTTTTGATTCTTTCTTTGCAATTACCTCCACGGTAATTATCGGCGGCGTAATTGCGTATATGGCAAATCCTTTCGCATGTTTTATTTATAAACGTGCATCCAAAAAGGTTAATGAGAAGAATCAGAACAGGGTATGGGTGTTATCCGCCGTTCTCTCACTTACTACGATGATGGCGTTAATTGTCACACTTATCGCACTTATTACTCCTCACCTAATTGAGAATATCACTGCTTTTGCCAGAGGTCTTACCGGTTATATTGACAGTTTTAAGCAGCTTGTCATTAATTCTGAACTTGATGAGAAATATCAGATAAGCATTTTAGGATTCGTTGATGAACAGATGGACGTTACTACGCTTGTAAGCAAAGTGTTTGGCGGCAATGAGATCACTCCTGCCTGGGTATTGAGTTTTTCTGCAGGAATCGGAACCAAAGCATTCGGTTTTATGATCGGTGTAATCCTTGCTTACTATTTCCTTTGTGCAAAGAAAAAGCTCATCGATACATTGGGAGAATTCTTCTATCTCGTCATTCCTTCTTCGCACTATACGGATTGGAGCAATATCTGCAACAGACTTAATTCGATATTCTCGAGATTTATCGTTTGTGAGTTTGTTGATGCTCTTATCGTAGGTATTGTAAACGCAATCTTTATGTTTGCTACGGGAATGCCTTATGCGGTAATCTGTTCTGTCGTAGTTGCCATAACGAATCTGGCACCGACGTTCGGTCCTTTTGTAGGTGCGTTTATCGCCGCAGTTATCCTGCTTCTGGCAAAACCTGATGCAGTTATTCCTTTCCTGATATTCACACTCATATTGCAGCTGATCGATGGTTATGTAATTAAACCCAGACTGTTCGGTTCTGCATTGAACGTGCCTTCGTTCCTCGTTCTCGTATTCCTTGTTGTAGGCGGAAAGATCTGGGGCGTTCCGGGTGTGCTTCTTGCGATTCCTTTGGCAGCTATCCTGACATATATTTACACGGAAATTGTTGTGCCTTGGCTTAAGAGCAGGAAAAGAGTCAAAGATGAAGCTGCAAAAATAGCAGAGAGTAAAACAAAAAAAGTTCATAAAGACGGCAAAGCCGAATAATTTATAGCGATCTTACGCCACAAGAGAATAAGGAGGAGATTTCTATGGCAGTATGTCCTAATTGCGGTTCAGTAAACAACGGTAGTAAGTTTTGCAGTAATTGCGGAACACCTCTCCCGGAGGAACAACCGGTTCAGCCCGTTGCTCAACCTATAGCCCAGCCGGTTCAACAGATGCCGCCCATACAGCAGGTACAGCCTGTTCAGCCTGCGCCTCAGCCCATTGCCCAGCCGGTAATGGAACCCGTCGTTGAGCCCACGGTACCACCTGTTTATCAGCAGCCGGTTCAGAATGTTTATGCACAGTCAGTTACGCCTGCAGCTAATGAGCCTAAGACTAACGGAATGTGTAAATTAGGTTTCATTCTGTCTATGGTTGGTATTGCCACACTTGGTCTTACCAGCTTATTTGGTTTGATCTTCTCAATAGTAGGTTTGATCAGCTCTAAAAAGAAGCAGGAAAAGGGTCGCGGAATGGCCATAGCCGGTATTATTGTTTCGGCGATTATTCTTTTCGTTGTAATCTTCAACATTGCATATCTTGGAAGTGAGATCAATAACACTCTTAACGAGATGGGTCTTATTGACAGTACGGATATTATTGTGACAACAGATGATGATGATGATGAGCCGGATGATAAAGAAGAACTTATAACTTCAATCAACTGGATCGAGAAAAATAGCGAATCCTATCTTACATTCGGTAAGCGCAATTCTTTCAAATACTACCAGTCTTATACAGATACTACGGATTACTACTATACAGGTAAATATGAACTGTATTTCGGTGAAGACGCTATCAAAGTAATTACAGAGGATTATGATGAGTACGGTCTTACCAAAGATGAGATTGAATCAATGTACACCAGAAAAGAACTTAAGAACCTTGTTCTTTTAGTTCTTAAGAATGATGGTTGCTGGATAGATGGTGAGAATACCAGGGATGAGGAATGGACAAGTCTTTATTTGGGTTTCTTTGAAGACGGATCAAATAAGTCTTTATATCTCCTTAATCTTGGTGCCGTATCATATTTCGATTTCGTCCCTGAAGATGATTATGAAGCACCTGCAGTAACAACAACTACAACAACATATGATACAGAGGAAACAACGACTTCTGAGACAACTGCAATCGTTGAGACAAGTGCTACATCTGACAACAGCGGAGCTGAAGCAGTTGGCGATGACATTGCAGGTTATGTATATCTTACACAGGGCAACTGGGGATATTGGACTGAGGCAGGAGTCGATCCGAGTGATTATGACGCCATGTATCAGAGAATCAATCTTGAAACTGGAACGATTTTTAATCTTTCTGTTTACAGCGGTGTTTATGATGCTGCAAATCTTCCGGTATTTGCTGATGTTCTCAAAGAAAATATGGAAAGTGATACTGGTTATTCCGGTGTAACTTCCAAAGAAACGACAATTTGCGGCTATAGAGCATATGAAGTTTCCGGCCAGTATCAGGATGGTATGTATCTGACTATCTGGATATTCATTGATAAGAACGGAAAGATGCATTATAACTCAATAGAATATTTTGCTTCTGATATTGCTTCATACAACATGTTCGTTGATACATACACAATTAGTTAATTAATGATTGATCACAGGCATAGAAGACATGTTCTCCTATGCCTGTTTTTATGGAGATAGCGGGATTATTTGTGAGTACGAGGACTGCAACAGGCGAATATAAGGAGTTATTAACCCGGAATAATGATGTCTTCATCAGCAGATCGGGCTTTAAATACAGTTCTTTGCTGTTGGTAATTTACATCACCTTATTGCCTGTCAGTACCGCTCTATCCAATCTTGTCATAAGCTCTTCCATTCAGTCCGCGATAGCGATCCTTTATCTTATGGTATCTGCTGCGGAAATCCTTCTCTCACGACAACTCAAGGTCAACAAAGGTCTGTTCCCCGTGTATCTGTATTTTCTGTACATGATTATTACGGGTTTGTGGAACAGCGCTTTTTCTCTTGACTGGTATTCGATGCAGGTTATGGTGACTTTCTTCATCATAATCAGCGTAAGTGTCCGTGATTATTCTGATGTTGAATTAAAGCTTTTAAAACTTGCGTTTTATGGCAGCATTTGCACGGCATGGATAGGTTCGCTGTTTTTCAGTTTTATCCGTGGCGGAAGAATGTATATTGAAGTCTCGAGCCTGATGGATCCTAACGATTTTGCTACAGGACTTGCCATGGCCTTTGCATTGTGTCTTATGGAATTAAAGCAGAAGAGAAGGGTCATCTTTAATTCATTTTGTCTGCTAAGCATTTTGGTTATTGTATATTTTACAGGTTCCAGAGGCGGCCTTCTAACCATGCTTGTTATCATCTTTATCTGGGTAATCAGTCTGAAGGGACGCAAGAAGTTTATTGTTCTGGGCTCTCTTGCGGCTGTCGCCGTAATACTGTTTACCTGTGCCGAATTGGGAATAGGCCCTTCCATGCTGCAGAGATTCAGTATATCTGCGTTAATTGCCAGCGGAGGAACCGGAAGATCTGATATTTGGAAAGCAGCCATAAAGTTTTTCTTTACACAGGATCCCGTCCATATGCTCTTCGGAAATGGCCTTGGTTCATTTGCAGATACCGTCAAATATGTTGCAGTCGGTCATGATTACCGCTATGAATCCCATAATATGTTTATCAATATCCTTATCGAAGGTGGTATAGCCGGATTAGGTCTTCTGATAGCATGTTTTACTTCACTGTATATTTATGCGATTCGCAATAAAAATCTCTTTGGAGTTTTGGCAGTAACAGGATTTATAATCAGCGGAATTTCGCTGGATGCACAGGTGTACAGAACATTTGCCATAGCTGCAGCTATGGCGATTATCTATCGTGAAAACAATATGTTCATGCAGAACAGGGATAATAAGTCCAAGGACGAAGGAGCGTTATCAAATGAAAAAATCCAACATTGTTAGTGTTGATCTTAAAGCCTTTTTCGGCTCATTGTTGGAACAGTGGAAGACGGTAGTTATATTTGCAGTCGCCGGGGCTGTATTAATGCCCTGTGCCATGTCAAAAAAGATAAATGACAGTGCAAAAGATGAGGCAGACACTTATAAAGAACTGTCGATGATGAGCGACGAGGAAAAACTTCATACTCTGCCTGAACTGGATTGCGTACGTGTTTCCCTGGCTCTGGAACAGAAGGAACTTATTGAGGCACAGGAGAAATACTATGCAAATTCAATAGTCGATCCTATGCTTGCAAACGGCGAGCTTCCCGTTCTTGAATTCCATTGGGTAATAAGTGACAGTGATAATGTTCAGGCAGTTGATTCAGCTTACTGCGCAGCCCTTACTGATCCGGAAACCGTAAGCATTGTCAGAGAGGCTTTGGATCAGTCCTATTCGCAGACAGAAGATATCTATATTAGAGAACTGATCACTGCGAAAGATGAAAACGGAATCGAATTAACAGTTATCATTCCTGAAGGAACGGATGTCGATTCGCTGAAGAACGGCATTAATGTCAGAATCGATGCCGTTAGTCAGGAAATTGCAAATGAGATTGGAAAGCACAGAATAAGTCTTGTATCCGTTGAGGAAACTACGATTATTGATGAGGAAAAAATTGCTGTAAAAACAGAAAATGATATCAAGTACAAGGATTTGAAAGAGTACTATACTTCGCTTGTTTTGGAATTTGACTACAATGAAACAGTGGTCTTCAATTCCATAACGATCGAGGACGATTCACGTAATACTTATGTTGATCCCGGAATCGATTTTTCACCCAAGATGATCGCTGCCGGTTTTGCGGTAGCCATCATTGCTTACATTATCTTCTATCTGATCTATGTCGTTTTATCTTCATGTGTTCACGATGCAAGCGTTATAACGGATACTCTCGGAATCAGCCTGCTCGGAACGGTAAGCAAGTACAGTCACAAAGGTATTGGCGCTCTGGTATTCAGCAAAATGGTTTATGGATTGCTTCGCAAGAAGACGGTCGAAGGTAAATCACTGGACAGTGTGGCTGATGCAGCTGTTTCGCTGTGTAAGCATGGCAGTTACAGCAAGGTTTTATTTGTTACTCCCGGAATGAAAAAAGATTATTCTGAAGAAATGAAAAAACTGACAGGCAGGGTAAACAAGGTTTCAGGTATTGAAGTCAAGAGCGCAGATAACATTTCTGATTCCAAGGCTCTTGAGGGGTTTGATGCTGTCATTCTGGGCGTCTGCTCTGGTTCAACGAAGTATGCGGAGCTTATGGATGTGGCCGTACTCTGTGAGCATTGTGGCAAGACTCTCATAGGCGGAGTGTATTTCGACTGACAAAAAACAGTTGACTTTTTAGACATTAAGTATTATTTTTGTCATAACAATCAAACCGTTGAAGCGGAGATAAAGATAGTTGCAGACCCTACAGAGAGCTTCCGATGCTGAGAGTGAAGCGGGAACCGGATTATCAAATGGACCGCGGAGGGTGCATTAAATGTGCAACGTAAGACTCGCGTCAGCAGTCCGGGATATGTTGGTATCCTTTGAGTGGCGTCTCACAAACGCAAAGCCAGGGTGGCACCGCGGATTAGTATTTAATTCGTCCCCGGCAGGAACACTATAATTCCTGCTGGGGATTTTTTATTTCCGGCAGAACAACCAACCGGAAGGAGAAAAAGAACATGATTAAGGCGGCAATTGAGAAGATCGTAAACAAGCAGGACCTCACTTATGAAGAGGCTTACGAGACAATGAATGAGATAATGAGCGGCATGTCCACATCGACACAGAATGCTGCTTTCCTCGCAGCGTTGTCAACAAAGAGCGCAGGATTTGAAACCATTGATGAGATCACTGGATGCGCTGCTGCAATGCGTGATCACGCAACAAAGGTAGATAAGGGTGATCTCGAAGTTTTGGAGATCGTAGGTACTGGCGGAGACAGAGCACAGAGTTTCAACATCTCTACCACATCAGCTTTTGTTATCGCTTCTGCAGGTGTTAAGGTAGCTAAGCATGGTAACCGCGCTGCTTCTTCGAAGTCAGGTACAGCTGACTGTCTTGAGGCTTTGGGAGCAAACATCAATCTTGAGCCTGAAAAGTGTGTTGAACTTCTTAAGAATGCAGGTTTCTGCTTCTTCTTTGCTCAGAAGTATCACGCATCAATGAAGTATGTAGGACCTATCCGTAAGGAATTGGGATTCAGAACGGTATTCAATATCCTTGGACCTTTGACAAATCCCGCACAGCCGGATTTCTATCTCCTGGGTGTATACGATCAGTATCTTGCTGAACCTGTTGCACATGTTTTGAAGTCTTTGGGCGCTAAGAGAGCACTCGTTGTTTATGGTGAAGACAAGCTCGATGAAATCTCCGGATCTGCTGAGACATTCGTAGCTGAATTAAGAGCTGACGGAACCATCACAACATATGAGATCAAGCCTGAAGATTTCGGTTTTACAAGAGGTACCAAGGATGATATCGTTGGTGGTACACCTGCTGAGAACGCGGAAATCACAAGAGGCATCCTCGAAGGCAAGATCACAGGTCCCAAGAGAAATGTCGTATGCATGAATGCAGGTGCTGCACTTTATGCTGCAGGCAAGGCTAAGACTATCGAAGAAGGTGTTGGCCAGGCAAAGAATCTCATCGACAGCGGCGCAGCTCTTGCGGCACTCAACAAGTTTGTTGAAGAATCAAATAAGTGATTAATAAAGGAAAATACAATGGCTGACATTCTCGAACAGATTGCAGAGCATAACAGAGTAATTTATCTTGACCGAAAGCTTGAAGTCTCACTTTCCGAAGTAAAGGATAAGGCTTATGCAGCTCCTTCAACAAAATTCGCGTTTGAGAATAAGCTCAAGGAAGAAGGAATAAGCTTTATCTGCGAATGCAAGAAAGCGTCTCCTTCCAAGGGTGTTATCGCTGAAGATTTTCCTTATCTTGAGATTGCCAAAGCCTATGAGGCTGCAGGTGCTTCATGCATCTCATGCCTTACTGAACCCAAATGGTTCATGGGATCTCTGGACTATCTTGATGAGATAGCTTCGGAGGTAAGCATTCCCGTTCTCCGTAAGGATTTTACGATCGACGAGTATATGATATACGAGGCGCGTGCCAGAAAAGCATCAGCGGTTCTGCTTATCTGTTCGATCCTTGATTCGCAGACACTTGGCAAATATATAAGGATATGCGATGAATTGGAGCTTACGGCCCTTGTAGAAGCACACGATAAGAATGAGTGTGACATGGCTTTGGGTGAAGGTGCGAGAGTAATCGGCGTTAACAACCGTAATCTCAGGGATTTTACAGTCGATCCCACAAACTGCTTAAGACTTAGAGAGTATGTTGATGACAAGGCTCTTTTTGTTGCCGAGAGCGGTGTGAAATCAAGAGAAGAAGTGGCCGTTTTGGAGGATGCAAAGGTTGATGCGGTTCTCATCGGAGAATCCATGATGAGAGCAGAAGACAAGACGGCATTCCTTAGATCTTTGAAAGGATTAGCGTAATGTTTGGTACTGAACTTAAAATCTGCGGATTGTCCCGTTTGGAAGACATTATTGCCGTAAACAGACACGGAGCTGATTATGCCGGGTTTGTATTCTTTCAGAAGTCAAAGAGATATGTGGATCCGTATAAAGCAAATGAACTTATTGAACTATTAAGGTCTGATATCACGCCGGTAGGCGTATTTATGGATGAACCGATAGACAATGTCGTAAGAATTGCCAGAATAAGCGGTGTCGAGATGGTCCAGCTCCACGGACACGAATCCGAAGAGTATGTTGAATACATTAAAAGGACATTGGAAAGGCCCGTGATCAAGGCATACAAGGCCAGTGAAGAAGGAGCTCTCGAGAAGGCTGCCAATAGCAATGCCGATTATGTCATGATCGACTCCGGTGCAGGATCAGGCAGAAAGTTCGATTGGAATATCCTGAAGGACTTCAAGAGAGAGTATTTCCTTGCCGGAGGACTTGATCCTGAATCTGTGGGTGAAGCGATAAGATTGCTTGAACCTTTTGCCGTAGATGTCAGTTCCGGCGTTGAGACAGACGGAATAAAAGATGAAAAGAAAATAGCTGATTTTATTAAAGCGGTTAAATATGGAGGTCAAAATGCCTGAGTCAAAAGGAAGATTCGGAAGACACGGCGGACAGTATATCCCCGAGACTCTGATGAACGCAATTATCGAGCTTGAAGAAGCTTATAACCATTATAAAGATGATCCCGAGTTCAATAAGGAACTTACTGCGCTTTTGAACGATTATGCCGGTCGTCCTTCTAATCTCTACTATGCTGAGAAGATGACCAAGGACCTTGGCGGTGCGAAGATCTACCTCAAGAGAGAAGACCTTAATCACACGGGCTCACATAAGATCAATAACGTGCTTGGTCAGGCTCTTCTTGCCAAGAAGATGGGTAAGACAAGACTTATTGCAGAGACAGGTGCAGGCCAGCATGGCGTTGCAACAGCAACGGCTGCAGCTCTCTTCGGCATGGAGTGCGTTGTCTTCATGGGTAAGGTAGATACAGAGCGTCAGGCTCTGAATGTTTACAGAATGAAGCTTTTGGGAGCAGACGTTGTTCCCGTAACTTCAGGAACCGCTACACTCAAGGATGCTGTATCCGAGTGCATGAGAGAATGGACTACCAGAATCGATGACACGCATTATTGCTTAGGTTCCGTTATGGGTCCTCATCCGTTCCCGACAATCGTAAGAGATTTCCAGGCTGTTATCTCCAGAGAGTCCAAGGCTCAGATCCTCGAAAAGGAGGGAAGACTCCCTGATTACGTTCTCGCATGCTGCGGCGGCGGTTCCAACGCGATTGGATCTTTCTATCACTACATCGAAGAAGAGGGTGTTAACCTTATTGGCTGCGAAGCAGCAGGAAGAGGTATCGATACATTTGAGACGGCAGCAACGATCAATACGGGCAAGATTGGTATCTTCCACGGCATGAAGTCTTATTTCTGCCAGGATGAATACGGCCAGATCGCTCCTGTTTATTCAATCTCAGCAGGTCTTGATTACCCCGGAATCGGACCGGAACACGCTAACCTCCACGATACAGGCAGAGCTCAGTATGTTGCTATTACTGACGAAGAAGCAGTAAATGCTTTCGAATACCTTTCAAGGATGGAAGGCATAATCCCTGCGATCGAATCCGCACACGCCGTTGCACACGCAATGAAGCTTGCACCTACGCTGGATAAGGACAAGATCATGATCGTCACTATCTCCGGCAGAGGCGACAAGGACTGCGCTGCGATCGCACGTTACAGAGGAGAGAATATCAATGAGTAATATAGCTAAAGCATTTGAGAACGGTAAAGCGTTCATTCCTTTTATTACCTGCGGCGACCCTGATCTTGAGACTACCGCAAAGTGCGTTGTCGAGATGCAGAAGGCAGGAGCATCCCTGATAGAACTCGGTATTCCTTTTTCCGATCCTACGGCTGAAGGTCCGGTCATCATGGAGGCAAGCTTGAGAGCACTTGAAGGCGGATGCACAACGGATAAGGTTTTCGAGATGGTAGGAAAGCTCAGAACAGAGATGGGCGTAACAGTCCCCATGGTCTTTATGACATATGCTAACGTCGTATTTTCATACGGGATCGAGAGATTCTGCCAGAGGGCTTCTGAAGTCGGAATTGACGGAATTATCCTTCCTGACGTTCCTTATGAGGAGAAGGATGAGTTCGACGGCATCTGCAAGAAGTTTGGCCTCGACATGATCTCGCTTATCGCGCCCACATCAGAAGAGCGAATCGCCATGATCGCCAAGGAAGCTACAGGATTCATCTACATCGTATCCAGTCTTGGCGTTACGGGTGTAAGAAGCCAGATCACAACTGACATTCCTTCGCTTTGCGCAGCAGTCAAGGCTTCATCTGATACACCCTGTGCGATCGGTTTCGGAATATCCACTCCCGAGCAGGCAGCCAAGATGAGCCAGAGTGCTGACGGCGTAATCGTCGGATCTGCCATCGTTAAGATCGTCGCTCAGTACGGAAAAGACGCTCCGGCTCATGTCGGCGAGTATGTTAAGTCCATGGTCGACGCGATCAGATAACTTTTTCGCAAACGGATAAAAATACTTCGAAAAACAGGTGGACATGGCCGTCCGCCTGTTGTTTTTTGCGTTTACTCAGTCTGTGACCTGTTAATTTGTGGTGTAAGATTGTACTATCCCGTCGTAAGGAGGTGCTTGGTATGGACCAGATTAAGATTGGAGCATTACTTAAAGACCTGAGAAAGGAACACAATCTGACACAGGAAGAGATCGCCGGAAAATTCGGTGTTTCTCAGAGGTCTGTTTCGCGATGGGAAAACGGAAATACGATGCCTGATATCAGCATCCTGATCGAGCTTGCCGATTTCTATAATGTTGATCTTCGCGAAATTTTAAATGGCGAAAGGAAGGCCGAGAAAATGAACGAAGATATGAAAGAAACACTGGTAATGGTCGCTGACTATACCAAAGAAGAGAAGAAGAAGATCGCCAAATCCATTGGGGCTAAGATATGTGTATGCACGGCAGCTTTTATAATATTGGCTGTCATTATGCTCTTTCATCTCGAAAGCAGCTTCTGGGGACGCCAAACGGCAGAACTATGTCTTATCCTCGGAATTACCTATGAAGTGTACAATTTCTTCGAATATTTACAGCTGACGGGTAAGATCCGCAAAAAGTCGGAGGGCAAAGTGATTGCCTTTATCATTGTGTTTTTTATAATGCTGAACATTGTGTTTGCACTGGTTGAACACTTTATCTGATTTTTATTTCAGGACACTTTGTGGCATGAAAGTAAGAAAGCGTTACTTTTAGTTATTTCTTAAAGGAATACGGGGGTAAGAATGCCTCTTTTTGATTGAAATGACCCCCTTATTTATATATAATAACAACTCGGAAACAATTAAATTCCACCAAGTAATTCCTTGAAAGGAAAGGAGAAATAGACATGATTTATTCGACAGAAGTCAAGAACATGTGCTCTGTTCATCAGGGTGTTCATCACGGTGCTGCACCGATCCCTGAGGAAGCAA
>Ga0265298_10000073_pt1 | contig 146422 bp, 121 predicted proteins | sample AusTroGonzalo_MG_3_FD_193486 | JGI IMG/M metagenome (GOLD analysis project Ga0265298, IMG submission 193486) | Bovine rumen microbial communities from tropical cattle in Woodstock, Queensland, Australia - Gonzalo_01 | ecosystem: Host-associated > Mammals > Digestive system > Stomach > Rumen ...
GGTGCTGTGACAAGACATCACCCGGAAGCTCTTGCTCCGAAGCTCGTCGATACGGTGGTGCAGTCAAATCGGGGATAGTTTCTGATGGCTTCGCATCAGGGATGAGATTTTAGAAGATAAGGTTATGACCCGGTAGCTCTATCCAAGTTATGGCTCGAAAATTCAAGTAGAGATAAGCCTGTAGAAAGCATATGGTTTCTCTGTTTGGACGAGGGTTCGACTCCCTCCAGCTCCACAAAATAAGGTCGTCCATTGGGCGACCTTATTTTGTGGAGCTGGGGGAGTCGGGATTCCTTTTTTTAGTTGGCTACGCCAACGGCCGGCCTCCGGCCGGGAAATAAAAAAAGGCCGCCATTTGGCGACCTTTTTTTAATTTCGGACTCAATTAGAAGCCTCCGAAGCCACCGAACTGTGACATGTCAAACTCCTCAACCTTAACACCGGCGGGAACCTCGAACATTGAAGCGGGAACGTCCTTCTCCTCGAACTTCTTGCAGGTCTGGCCGAATGTGCCGAAATCTGAAGTCATCTCGTTCTTGAGCTGGATGCCTTTGTAGATCCATACGGTCTGCTCTGACTGGTTGCCCATCATATCAACGGTCATGGTGTACTTGGTGCACTCCTTACCGGCGATGGTCTCCTTACCAACCTCCTTGATGTTGTTCTCTTTCTTAACCTGATCAGTCAGCTTGTTCCAGTTGATCTGGGCACGGCCACCGCCGAAACCACCCATCATACCACCTGCGGGGAACTTGGTAGCGGTCTTAGCCTCATCGTTGATGCGGATCTGAGCGCCGTCCTTATCTGTGATTGTGCGGGTCTTGCCTTCGCCACCCATGAAACCACCTTCTGATACCTGAGCGGTCTTAAGACCGTAGTTGTCAAAGTAAGTCTCAGTAATCATCTCGTTACCCATCATATCCATAGACATGGTGATAACACCTGACTTAACTCCGTAAGGAGCATCGGCCGGAGCCTGAGCGTTGGCCAGAGAAACTACTGCCAGAAGGGCAGCTGCCAAAAACATCTTTTTCATTTTTGTTTGTTTTAAGTTATTAATTAGTAAAAGGTGAATTCAAAACAAATTCATTCTACTATCATATAACCCACAAAAACGAAAGTTAAATAGGCAACTAAAAAAAATTAAAAAAATTTTCAATCCAGCTCCACCTCAACCTCTTCAAGATCGTCAAGGTCATCATCATCGGCCGGCAAATCATCAAAGTCAAACTCAAAGTCCGCTCCGGCTGCCACAAGTTCATTGTGCAGTTCACCGGCATCCTTTGAGCGGTGTACTATGTGCTCCGTTTTCCATGTAGCATCCAGTTTGTTGCTCTCACTGTTGAGTTCTTTCCAGAGTATATCCTTAAGCTGCTGCAGTCCCAGACCGCTTACGCCAGATATGAATACATGAGGTATATCAGACGGCAGACTGGGTTCCAGCATGGACATGAGTTCCTCATCAATCAGGTCACACTTGGTTATGGCCAGGACACGCTGCTTGTCAAGCATCTCAGGATTAAACTGGGCAAGTTCGTTAAGCAGTATGTCATATTCGTGTTTAATATCATCGGTATCACCCGGAACCATGAACAGCAGCAACGAGTTACGCTCTATATGACGCAAGAATCTGAGTCCCAGCCCCTTGCCCTCACTGGCACCCTCTATGATACCCGGAATATCAGCCATCACAAATGATTTTCCGTCACGGTAAGATACTATTCCTAGATTAGGCTCAAGCGTGGTGAACGGATAGTTTGCTATCTTGGGCTTGGCAGCCGATATGGCTGAGAGAAGAGTAGATTTACCTGCATTGGGGAATCCCACAAGGCCCACATCGGCCAACAACTTAAGTTCCAGAACCACCATCAGTTCCTGAGCAGGCTCACCCGGTTGGGCAAATCGGGGTGCCTGACGCGTAGGTGTGCGGAAATGCCAGTTACCCAAGCCGCCGCGGCCACCCTTAAGCAATACTATCTCCTGCCCGTCATCAGTCACATCACACAAATATTCACCTGTCTCAGCATCATAAGCTACAGTACCGCAGGGAACCTCTATAATAACATCTTTACCGTCCTTGCCAAAGCACTTGTTGCTGCCGCCGTTACCCCCGTTCTCAGCAAAAGCATGACGTTCATAACGCAGGTGAAGCAACGTCCAGTAATTGCGGTTACCTTTAAGTATAACACTGCCGCCCTTACCGCCGTCACCACCATCAGGACCGCCGTTGGGAATATATTTGTCATGACGCAGATGCGCCGAGCCTCTGCCGCCCTTGCCTGACCGGCAAAAAATCTTTACATAGTCTACAAAATTACTCTCTGCCATATATAAACACAAGGTGGGGTCAGATTGACTCCACCTCCTCTATTATCTCCTTTATCATAAGGTCTTTATCACCCTTGAAAGTGAATTCGGAGAGTACTCCCTCCTTTTTGAACCACTCTATGAGAGGATGAGTCTGGGTATAATAAACATTGAAACGTTTCTTGATGGTAGCCTCGTTGTCATCGGCACGACCTTCTATCTGGGCACGCTTTAACAGACGCTCCATAAGGATGTCCTCACTTACAATCAGGTTCAAAGTGACGGAAATCTTCTCTCCACGCTTGTGAAGCATCTCCTTAAGGGCCTTGGCCTGGACAATAGTACGCGGAAAACCGTCAAAGATCACCCCTGGGCCGTCACGCATAGTGTCATATACGTCGGCAAGCATATCTATTATCAGGTCATCAGGTATCAACTGACCTTTCTCAATATAACCCTCTGCAATCTTTCCAAGTTCAGAACCTTCTCTTATCTCTGCACGGAGAACATCACCGGTAGAGATATGATTATATCCGAATTTCTCAACCAGGGCAGCACTATAAGTCCCTTTGCCCGAACCCGGGGCGCCAAAAATAACTATGTTGTCCATTGTGTGAAAGTTATTATTTCACAATCTTATAAATATCCCGTGAGTTTCTTCCGAAACCGTCATAATCCAGGCCATATCCCACGATAAAGCCGTTGGGAATGTTCATAGCCAGATATTTGAGATTTATGTCAACCTTGAGTTTGTCAGGTTTGCAGAGCAGAGCGCACACCTGGACTGATGCGGCATTCTTCTCTTCCAGAGAATCCAGCACATCACGCATAGTGTAGCCGGTATCCACAATATCCTCAATTATTATCACATCACGCCCTTCAACGGATTCCTGGAGCCCCATGAGTTCCTTAACCTTACCCGTTGTATCTGTTCCCTGATATGACGCCACCTTGACAAAGGAGACATTACATGGTACGGTAACATTTTTAAGAAGGTCGGCTGCAAACATAAAAGAGCCGTTCAGAACGCACAGGAACAGAGGTTCCTTGCCTGCATAATCACGATTTATCTCTGATGCAACTCTCTTTATCTCTTTCTGAATCTCCTCTTCCCTGAGGAACGGAGCAAACAATTTGTCCTTTACCTGAATGGTTTCCATAAATAAGCCTTTTAATTACGCGAATATACTCAAAAAAGTGCGGTAAAATGGTCTATCTTTTCATTTTTGTGAGTGATAAAAAAAAGAATGCCCGTTTTTTAACAAAATAAACGTACATTTGCCATGTACAATTGCCAAATGACGGACAGAGTGTACGTAGATGAGACCATTGTAAAGAGCCTGCTGAAAAGGCGTGACCCCAAAGCGCACAAGGGTTGCTTTGGGCATGCACTGCTCTACGCAGGCAGTCACGGTATGGCTGGAGCAGCTGTTCTGTCAGCCCGTTCCTGTATGCGTTCAGGCGTGGGACTTCTCACAGTGTGCACTCCTCCCGTCAACAAAGACATTCTACAGATTTCAGTCCCGGAGGCAATGGTAACCTTGACTGATGATATGTACGCCACATCTGATCTGAGCCGCTATACCGCTATAGGAGCTGGTCCAGGATTGGGTAAGGGTGAATCACAGACAGCACTTCTTGACAAGTTGCTTAAAAGCGCCACATGCCCTACAGTGCTTGATGCCGATGCGCTGAACATAATATCGCAAAACAGTTACCTTTTGGATTACGTTCCCACAGGTTCAGTCATAACACCCCACCCCGGTGAACTGGCCAGGCTTACAGGTAAAGCCGACGGTTGGACCCAGATGGTTGATAAGGCTATGGACCTGGCCCGCAAAACCGGCATCACGGTGGTAGCCAAAGGAGCCCCTACTGTAACAGTATCACCTGATGGGAACGCCTATATCAACACTACCGGAAATGCCGGAATGGCAACAGCGGGATCAGGCGATGTGCTTACCGGCATTGTGCTGGCCCTGCTTGCGCAAGGTTACAGCGCACTTGATGCCTCCATAATTGCGGTATATATTCACGGATCTGCAGGCGATGCGGCTGCCAAGGCATTGAGCCAGACGGCTATGACATCGGCCGACATCATAAACTATCTGCCACAAGCTTGGCTTAAAATGGAAAAACTATGAAAATGAATATCTTAAGATCAGCCCTTCTGATGGGTTTAGCCTTAGGCTGTATGCCTATGGCCGCACAAGGGACATCCACCCCTTATACCCCTGGAGTAACCCAGGATGCAGTATCGTACTGGTTACCCAAGACCAAGCTTACGGTAACCGTAACCACCACCAAGCGTACATTTACCCCCGGTGAGTTCTCCCGCTATGCAGAGCGTTACCTCCGATTGTCGGGTGTTAAAGACAATGCTGAGGAGTATTGGGAGATAACAGGCGTTACCGTTTCAGCTACTGGCACACCTGACAAGAAACACATTTATACGCTGTTATTCCCTCAGAAAGGTAACAGGCCCTCTTTTGAGCTGACCAAAGACGGAATTCTAGCTGCTGTCAACACACATGCTCCGGAAGAGGAATCCGCTTCTGCACCTGAAAAACCGGCGGTTGAGACCCAACCCAAGATCAACCCTCAGGAATACATGACTGAAGAGATACTTATGGCCGGTTCAACGGCAAAGATGGCAGAACTTACCGCCAAGGAGATTTACAATATCAGAGAGAGCCGTAATGCTATAACCCGTGGCCAGGCTGATTTCATGCCCACTGACGGTGAATCAATCAAGTATATGCTTGAGTCACTCTCCAAGCAGGAGACAGCATTGCTCACCCTATTCAGCGGCACAAGTGATTGTCAGGAGCGTGTCTTTACCATTGATGTAAATCCTGACAAGCCTCTTTCAAAACAGATGCTGTTCAGATTCTCCACCAAACTGGGAGTCCTGCCGTTGGACAATCTGGCCGGCGAGCCAGTATGGATTGATGTTATAGACAGCAAGATGCTTGATGACATTGTCATTTCTGAAGACAAATCCAAGAAATCCAAGAGTTCCAAAAACGATAGCCAGTTCCTGTATTACCGCATTCCCGGCAGGGCTACAGTTAACGTCTATGATAACCGCAAAAGCTTTGTTGAGCAGGAGGTCCAGATTGCCCAGTTTGGAAAAGTTGAAGTTGTATCATCAACCATTATGGGAAAGCATGCCGATACAAAGATCACTTTTGATACCAACACCGGTAATGTGCTGACCATAAAATAGACACACAGATATAGCATATAAAAATCCGGGCAGTCCCAAATGGAACTGTCCGGATTCTTTTTACAGCCTTAGCTGACAGTGTTGTTACAGGAAGCAGTAGCGCAATATGAAGAGGATTGCCAGAATCCACATCATAAGGCTTATCTTCTTGAACTTACCGGTCAGGGCGTTCAGAACCACGTATGATATCATTCCAAGCATGATGCCGTCAGAAATGCTGTATGCCAAAGGCATCATAATCATAGTGATGTAAGCAGGAATGCTCTCTGAGAAATCATTGAAGTCAACATCCAGTATAGAAGACATCATCATGACACCTACTATTATCAGAGCAGGAGCAGTGGCAGCTGACGGTATTGCAAGGAATACCGGTGCAAAGAACAATGCAATGGCAAAGCAGATTGCAGCTGTGAATGAAGTCAGACCCGTGCGGCCACCCTCTGCTACACCTGATGCGCTCTCCACATATGTTGTGGTTGTGCTGGTTCCGAAGCATGCGCCGAATACTGTAGCAACAGCATCAGCCATAAGAACCCTCTTTACACCAGGAATAGTACCGTCCGGATTCATTGCGTTAGCCTTCTTTGATACACCGATAACAGTACCGATGGTATCAAACATATCAATGAACAGGAATGTGAACACCACAATCACCATATTCCATGAAAGAATGTTGTGCCATTCAAACTTACAGAAGATAGGACTGATGGAAGGAACCTTGTCAACCACGCCGCTGAATACCGTCACAGCCTTCATTCCTTTGTCAAGATTATCATAATCAACCGGCTCCTCAAAGAAGAGACCAAGGATTGCCGTTAAGATAATACCAATAAGCAGGGCGCCGCGAATCTTGAGAATCATCAATACGGATGTTATTACCAAGCCTATCAGAGCCAGCGCAGCAGTACCGTGCATAATGTCTCCAAGGTTGATGATAGTACCACCGTTATCAACAATGATATGCGAGTTTACCAAGCCGATGAATGCTATGAACAATCCGATACCGGCACTTACGGCACTCTTCATAGCCTTGGGAATGGCATTGATGATAGCTTCACGTACATTTGTAACAGTGAGAACAACAAAGATGATTCCTTCAATAAGTACTGCAGTCAATGCAAACTGCCATGTGTAACCCATTGTAAGGCATACCGTATAAACAAAGAATGCATTAAGGCCCAAGCCTGGAGCCAGTGCATATGGCTTCTTTGCATATAAGGCCATAATCAGCGTACCTACAATGGCAGCAAAAGCCGTTGCCGTGAACACAGCATCCTTAGGCATACCCATACCTTCCAGATTTCCAAAGATATCCGGGTTTACAGCCAGAATGTAAGCCATCGTCAGGAATGTAGTGATACCTGCAATGACCTCAGTCTTTACACTGTGCTTTTGAGGATCAAATCCTAAAATTTTTAGGAATGACATAATATTTGAGCTTTATGTTAAACCTTTAATTCAAGATTAGAAGTCCCACTTGAAACCGAGGCAAGGATTGCATACAAATCCCTCACCGGCAAAATTATTGGAAAGTTCAACCTCGCCGCCGATGTTCAGGTTGGGGCAGTCAAACAGAGAACCTATATTATACCACAGCTGAGGCTCTGAAAGAAGTACCCAGTCTCTTTCCTTAACAGAATGGTCATTCTGTACGAAGCCCTGCTTCTGGCCCCAGAAATCAACAAAGCCTGAGAAACGCAGTCCCTCTACACCAAACAGGTTCTGCATACCCCATACAAATGTAAACTGCAGAGGAGTACCGTCATTTACAGCCCATTTCTTGTAAAGTACCTTGAAATTGAATGTATTGCTGAAATCGTCATTGTGCAGGAAATAGTCAACACCAAACAACCATGCCTTTTCAATTGGGAAACCTGCGCCAAAACCGCCGTTATACTCAACCTGAAGGCTCAGAGGAGCAAGAGCTGATTCACCCCAGAAATTGAAGCAACGTGCAATCTCCATGTAAGTACAAGCAGGAGCAATAATCTTGTCATCTGCATTCTTCCAAGTGTGATCATAATCAACAAAGAAGAATGTGTTACCCCAATCATCACCCTTGAACATCTCAAGAGTAGAAGTAACCTGCTTACGGTTCTCGCCAAAATCGTAGAATACCTGTAAGTTTGTCTGTGCAAAAGCACCTACTGACAGCAGGGCAAATCCTGCAAATGCAACAAATTTTTTCATATTAAAAACTTAAAGAGTTAATATAAATGAGTTAATAAGTTATCCGTTGTACTTGGGATCATCATGCAGAGGCTTCTTGAACTCCTCAGGCAGATCCTGACCCTCAGCTGTGGCACGCTTACCGCTTGCATACTCACTTGTAAAGTGGAAGTCGTTACCGGGAAGAACCGCATTCAGGATAATACCTACCAGAGCGGCAACTGCCAAACCTGACAGGGCAACCTTACCGAATGATACGCTGCCGGGGCCGAAGTTGATACCGATGGCGAGCACCAGGATAAGGGCGGCGATGAGCACGTTACGGTTGTTGGTAAAGTCAACCTTGTTCTCAACAAGGTTACGTACACCTACTGCTGATATCATGCCGTAGAGCACCAGAGAAACACCACCTACGGTTGCGGTAGGCATAGCGTAAATAATCTGGGCGAACTTGGGGCAGAATGAAAATAATATAGCCAGACATGCTGCTATACGAACCACCTTGGGATCAAAAACTCTAGTCAAATTAAGAACACCGGTATTCTCACCATATGTGGTATTGGCAGGAGCGCCGAACAGGGCAGCCAGTGCGGTAGCGCAGCCGTCACCCATAAGAGTGCGGTGCAGACCGGGATCGGCAATATAATTACGGTTACAGGTTGATGAGATAGCGCATACATCACCTATATGCTCTATCATGGTAGCTATGGCGATAGGCATGATTGTGATGATAGCTGTAGTAAGGAAAGCACCGTCAGGATGACTGACTACAGTACTCAAACCTGTTCTGCTCCACTCTATAGGCAATCCGAACCATGCTGCTTCCTTTACGGCCGAGAAGTCAACCTTGCCAAAGCAGGCTGCAACAATGTATGAACCTATCACACCCAGTATGATGGGAATGATTTTAATCATACCCTTACCGAAAATATTGCATATCACGATAATCAGAATGGCAAGCAGTGCTATCCACCAGTTAGTCTGGCAGTTGTTGATGGCGCTTGATGACAGGATAAGACCGATGGAAATGATGATAGGACCTGTTACTACCGGCGGGAAGAAACGCATAGTGCGGCGAACGCCGTAGAACTTGAACAGAGCGGCCAGAACAAAGTAAAGCAGACCTGCGCAGAACACACCGATGCAAGCGTATGTTAGTGAAGCAGGTGCAAAACCGGCTATATACTCAGCTTGCTCGGATTCTGTCATTGCCTCAAATGCAATCTGGTTGAAATTAGGGTCAAGGAACTTGGGACCCATCGCTGTTACAGCACTATATCCGCCCAAGAATGCGAATGATGAACCCAGGAATGCAGGTACTTTCATCTTAGTGAACAAATGGAAAATCAGTGTGCCGATACCTGCAAACAGCAGTGTAGCGGATACTGACAGACCTGTCAGAAGCGGTACGAGAACCGTAGCACCGAACATAGCGAACATGTGCTGACATCCAAGCACGAACATTTTACTACCACCAAGGGTACTGGCATCATAAATGCCATCCTGTTTTAAAGCCATGATTGAAAACTATTTTGGTTACAAACTGTTTAAATCTGTTTTTTCGTGTTAGCAAAATTAATTTCGAGCACAAAAACGTAAAAGAATTTGACTCGCTTTTTTGGCAATTGTTGATAACTTTTCAAAAACAGTTGAAAACATTTTTTTGCCCCCGTTTTTTACCATAGTCCAGCAATGATTTAGCAAAATTTCCATATATTTGTAATCAAGAAAAGGGCCTATGCAGATACATTTTCAAATAGAATACCAGACCCGATGGGGTGAAAACCTCTTTCTATGTCTCAACATGCCTGATGGTTCCCAGTTGTGCATTGATATGTACAACAATGGTCAGGGTACATGGTTTGTCGATTATGAGTTTGATGATGACGAGATAGCAGTAGGCGACATTACCTATAGTTATATGGTTCAGACTGACGGTAACATTACCCGTCATGAGGAGGGTTCATTCCACTCCATACCCTACACACGCGCCAAACGTCTTGTCCTGTCTGACCGATGGAAGGATTATGGCGGACAAAACATAGAGCAGCGTACCGTCGCCCTTCCTTACGTACATTTAGGCAACCGCCCACGCTGGAAAGGAGCCGGAACAGCCATACCTGTATTCTCACTCCGATCAGAAAGGGATTTCGGCATAGGTCAGTTCACAGATCTCAAACTGTTGGTTGACTGGGCTGCTACAACGGGCCAAAGTGTTATCCAGACACTTCCGGTCAATGACACCACCTTGACCGGCACGTGGAGAGATTCATACCCCTACAGTGCAAACTCATCATTTGCCCTAAATCCTATTTATATAAATCTGGAACTGGTAGGAGAACTTGATGACAAGCGTTTTATAAAAAGTGCCGAGAAACAGCGCAAGGAGTTGAACTCACTCCCTGCAATTGATTTTGAACGTGTTTACAAGCTCAAAAGTGAATATCTGAACAGACTGTACGCCCAGTTTGGCGAGCAGTGTTTCAGAAGCCGTGAATACCAGAAGTTTTTCAGTGCCAACCGCAGTTGGCTTGAACCGTATGCGCTATACTGTTACCTCCGTGACAGATACGACACAGCTGATTTCAGCCAGTGGAAAGAAGCGGAATTCACCCCTGCTCTGCTGAACAGATTCTGTTCACCCGGCAACAAACATTATCAAGAGGTCCGCAAACACTACTTCATACAGTTCCATCTGGACAAACAGCTGACAGATGTCAAGAAATATGCCAACCGGAAAGGCATCCTTCTGAAAGGCGACATACCTATAGGCGTAAACCGCCACAGTGCCGACGTCTGGATACACCCTGAACTGTTCCACACAGACTGCCAGGCCGGCGCGCCACCGGATGCATTTGCTACAGATGGCCAGAAATGGGGCATGCCCACCTATAACTGGCAGAATATGGCCCGTGACGGCTATGCATGGTTCGTAACCAGATTCCGCAAAATGGCTGATTACTTTGACGCCTACCGCATAGACCATTTGTTAGGATTCTTCCGCATATGGGAAGTGCCGCTTGAATATAGCAGCGGGCTGATGGGCCGTTTTAATCCGGCCCTCACCTACACTCCTCAGGAGATCTGGGACAACGGCTTCCCGTTCAATCCTGCCCTGCATGCCCAAGCACCGGCCGGGCATCCTGAGACAGATGTGCTGTTCCTTGAGGATACGCACCGGCCGGGCACATATCATCCTCGCATAAATGCGTTTGACACTGATATGTTCAAACAGTTGCCGGAGAATGAGCAGGAGGCATTCAGGCGTATCCATGATGACTTCTACTACAGCCGCAACAATGCATTCTGGAGTGATGTTGCCATGTCCAAGCTTCCCGCCCTGATTGAGGCCACTGATATGCTGGTGTGCGGTGAGGATCTGGGTATGATTCCGGCCTGCGTCCCTGAAGTGATGGACCGCCTGCGCATACTTGCACTTGAAGTACAGCGTATGCCCAAGAATATGGGCGTAAGCGTATCGGACCCCGCCACCTACCCCTACATGTCAGTCTGCACCACATCCACGCATGATATGAGCGTACTGCGCACATGGATTGAGGATGAGATGGAGCCCAATCATGTAATAAGCGCCAAAGAAGCCACTGTTGCAGCCTGCACCAGCGTTATATCCGCCCATCTGGCATCACCCTCCATGCTGGCCATATTCCCGCTTCAGGATTGGCTCTCCATGAGTTCCTCACTACGCTCAAAAGACCCCGCATCAGAACGCATAAACGTACCAGCCGATTCCAACAACTACTGGCGCTACCGCATGCATCTGACATTGGAGAAACTCACAGGCGCCCGCAAGTTCAACGAGGAAATACGCCAGATGCTCTACCTCTCCGGAAGATAATTCATCTTTTTTTATTAAATTCGCGGCTTGAAACAAGAAGCCCATTTTACAGGTATGTTTGAAAATCTGTCAGAAAGACTTGAAAGGTCTCTAAAGATACTGAAAGGTGAAGGTAAAATCACTGAAGTCAACGTTGCTGAAACCCTAAAGGACGTACGCAAAGCCCTGCTTGACGCCGACGTCAACTACAAGGTAGCCAAGCAGTTCACTGATACCGTTAAGGAGAAAGCCCTGGGCATGAACGTGCTCACATCTGTCCGTCCCGGCCAGCTGATGGTCAAGGTCGTACATGATGAACTGGCCACCCTCATGGGCGGTGAGGCCGTTGACATTGACATAAAGGGACATCCCGCAGTCATTCTGATGGCCGGTCTGCAAGGTTCAGGTAAGACCACCTTCAGTGCCAAGCTGGCCAACCTGCTCAAAACCAAGCGCGCCAAGAAGCCCCTGCTTGCAGCCTGCGACGTTTACCGTCCTGCTGCCATAGACCAGTTAAAAGTGCTGGGTGAGCAGATAGGCGTAACAGTTTATACTGAAGAGGGTAACAACAAACCCGTTGAGATAGCCCAGAATGCCATAAAGGAGGCCCGCGCCAAGGGTTTTGACGTGGTAATAATCGATACCGCCGGCCGTCTGGCCATAGATGAGATGATGATGCAGGAGATAGCTGCCATCAAGGAAGCTGTCACCCCCAATGAAATATTGTTCGTGGTTGACGCCATGACCGGTCAGGATGCAGTGAACACCGCAAAGGAGTTTAACGAGCGTCTGGACTTCAGCGGCGTAATTCTGACAAAGCTGGACGGTGACACACGTGGTGGTGCCGCCCTATCCATACGTACCGTTGTTGACAAGCCTATCAAGTTTGTAGGTACGGGTGAAAAGATGGATGCATTTGACGTATTCCATCCCGAGCGTATGGCCGACCGCATTCTGGGCATGGGTGATATAGTATCATTCGTGGAACGTGCCCAAGAGCAGTTTGATGCCGAACAGGCCAAACGCCTCCAGAAAAAGATGGGCAAAGGAAAGTTTGACTACAATGATTTCCTGGAGCAGATAGGTCAGATCAAGAAGATGGGCAATATGAAGGACCTTATGGGAATGATACCCGGTGTAGGCAAAGCCCTTAAGGATGTAGATATCAATGATGATGCTTTCAAGGGCATTGAAGCCATGATTCACTCCATGACTCCCGCTGAGCGCCTCAATCCTGAACTGCTTGACAAGAGCCAGTCACGCCGCAACCGCATCGCCAAGGGCAGTGGACAGCCCATCCAGGAGGTAAGCCGTATGATCAAGCAGTTTGAGCAGACCCGCAAGATGATGAAGAACGTGGCCGGTGCCAAATTACCCAATCTGGGTTCAATGATGAGAAGATAACAATTTCAGCATATGCAGTTAATTGACGGAAAAGCAGTAGCCGAACAGGTTAAGCAGGAGATTGCGGCACAGGTAGCCGCAATGGTAGAGAGAAGTGAAAAACGCCCCCATCTGGCCGCCATTCTGGTGGGTCATGACGGCGGTTCAGAGACATACGTAGCAGCCAAGGTAAAGGCTTGCGAGGTATGCGGTTTCAAGTCAACGCTCATCAGGTTTGAGAGCGATATCACTGAGGATATACTCCTGGCAAAAGTGGCAGAACTCAACAATGACCCTGATGTGGACGGATTCATAGTACAACTCCCCCTGCCCAAGCACATCAATGAGCAGCACGTGATTGAGGCCATTGATTACCGCAAGGATGTGGACGGATTCCATCCCATCAACGTGGGCCGCATGAGCATAGGTCTGCCCTGCTTCATATCGGCTACACCTAACGGCATAATGGAACTGCTGGGGCGCTACAACATTGAGACCCGCGGCAAGAAAGCCGTAGTCCTGGGCCGCAGCAACATAGTAGGCAAACCCATGGCCAGCCTGCTGATGCAGAAATCCAATCCCGGTGACTGCACCGTAACCGTTTGCCACAGCCACACTGCAAACATAAAGGAGGAATGCCTCCAGGCCGATATCATAGTAGCTGCCCTGGGGCAGCCCGGCTTTGTCAAGGCTGATATGGTCAAGGAGGGTGCCGTAATCATAGACGTTGGCACCACACGCGTTCCCGATGCCACAAAGAAGAGCGGATTCCGCCTGAGCGGTGACGTTCAGTTTGACGAGGTAGCCCCCAAGTGCAGCTACATCACTCCTGTTCCCGGCGGCGTTGGCCCCATGACCATCTGCTCGCTTATGAAGAACACCCTGTTGGCAGGTCAGAAGAGCATCTACCAATAAACCCGTGGCCAGGTTTGCTGCATTCATCGGGCTGTGTTCTATATTCACTTTTGCACAGGCCCAGACCATAGACAGTATCTCCATATATTTTGCCGGAGATATAATGCAGCATAAAGACCAGCTTAATTCTGCCCGCAGACCCAACGGAACATATGACTATAGCGGCTGTTTCACTCAGGTAACCCCTGAGATTGAGGCAGCCGATATTGCTGTCTGCAACTTTGAGACCACTCTGGGCGGTGCGCCCTACACCGGCTATCCGCAGTTCTGCTCGCCCGATGCATACGCCCTGGCTATACGCGATGCCGGATTCGACATCTTCCTGACCGCTAACAACCACTGCCTTGACCGCCGCAATCGCGGCCTCATCCGCACGCTTGATGTGCTTGACAGCCTGGGTATCGTCCATCTGGGAACATACCGCAACCAGGCTGAACGTGATTCACTTTATCCTTATATAATAGAGCACGGCACCTTTCGTATTGCCCTGCTCAACTACACGTATGATACCAACGGAATACCGGTTGAGCCGCCCTGCATAGTCAATTACATTGACACCACACAGATTAAGGCCGATGTTATCCGTGCCCGCCAACTGAAAGCTGACTGCATCATTGCGTGCATGCACTGGGGGACGGAATACAGGACTACGCCTGATGCCAGCCAGAAGAAGCTTGAGGGGTGGCTCTACAGCATTGGTGTGAACCACATTATCGGAGGGCATCCGCATGTAGTGCAGCCAGTGCGCACTCTGTCCCATGAGTATTACGCAGACCGCCATCTTACGGTCTGGTCATTGGGTAACTACATCTCAAACATGACTGCGCCCCGCACCGATCACGGCATCGCTGTTACCACCCATCTGCTTAAGATAGGAAACATCACCAAACTGAACCACTACGAGATTCATCCCAACCACACAGAACGACCATCACACAATAGGGACGGTTCCTTCCGTGTGGTACCGGATTAAAATAAAAAAACAGCAAAAAAAACAACACACAGAAGGAACCGTCCCTATTGTGTGTTATCTTTGCGAATAAATAATATGCTTATGAGATTCTTACTGACCTTTTCTATGGCCATGCTGTTGTCATTGTCAGCAAGCGCCAGACTGACCATTCAAGAGATCCGCACTGCCGCAAACAACGTGATTGAACTCTATTACACCAGCGATACGCTAGATGTAAATGAGTTCCATAACTCCGATCCAGCCCAGTGGAAAGTCAACGGAGTTCAAGTTCTTAGTGTAAACAGGATTGCCGCCGCAGCAGACAAGTGCGACCACTTTGTCTATCTCACCGTACCTACGCTCAAAAATGGAAAGAAATATAATATTGAAACTCCCTATGGCACAACATATAGTTTCAAGTTCAGCGACAAGGAGATTTACTGTGAGGCCATCAAGACCAACCAGGTTGCATATAGCGCATTGTCAACCAAGCGTTTTGCAAACTTTGCAATCTATCTGGGCGATGGCGGTGTGAAAAAGATTGAAGGCGCCCTGCCCTCTTACACCGTATACCAGTACAAGAAATCCAAACTGGGCAAGAAGGTGACTTCAGGCCGGCTCAAAGAGATTGGTCAGGACCAGTCATCGGGTGACTATGTATATCGTATTGACCTGTCAAAGGTTCCTGAGGGTGGTCCGTACAAGATTGTAGTTGACGGTTACGGCTCATCATATCCGTTTGGCGTGGGCGGCCAGTTCTCACAGAAGCTCTCATACATCAGTTTCCGCTCCCTGTTTAACCAGCGCTGCGGAATCCAGATCATTGAACCCTATTCTGATTTCAGCTACCGCACCAAGCGCTGCCACGAGACTATTTACCAGACCTATGACCGTATTGCCGAGGCCCGTCTGGTTGTAAAAGGCACAGAGCCCACAATCCAGGCATGGGGCGGATATCACGATGCAGGTGATGCAGACCGCCGCACCTATCACATGGATGTGCCCAGCACCCTTCTCACCACCTATGAGGCATTTCCCGAGTTGTTTACTGATGACCAGTTCAATATTCCCGATAAGTTTGATGAGCAGTTTAACATACTGGGCAAGGGTAACGGTATACCTGATATACTTGATGAGGCCGAATGGGGCACCATGTTCTGGAAGTACTTCCAGGAGGAAGACGGACAGATTCCATGGGGTACTGAAACCAACGGATACTCTCCGTTTACCACTTATGACTTTGAGGACCACCTGTTCGGTTCTGAGGCTCTTGACCCGCGTACATCGGCTTGGGCATCGGGACTGTTCTACCATTTTGCCCGCATTATCAAGCCTTATGATGAGGCCAAGAGCAAGGAGTATGTAGCATGTGCTGAAAAGGCTTACAGTGCATCAACCCGCGTTTATGCTGAACGTAACCGCGAGATGCCGGCCACATTCCAGATGTACTACAACGTAGAAAAATACCTTTTGACAGGTGATGCAAAATGCCACGAATACATTAAGGCCCACGCTGCCGATGCACAGCAGATGGTAAGCACCTACAACCAGGGCTCTGAGATATTTGCCGAGCGCGGCTGGCTGACATCATTCTTCTTCGGGTACATACTGGCACCCGCCAGCAAGACAGATCCCGCTACCGTACAGGCATTCAAGGATGCCCTGCAGGCCACAGTTGACAACCAGATGGCTGCATTCACTGAGAACGCCTATCCCAACGGCGCACCCATGAACGTAAACTGGTGGGGCAGCAACGTGGCTCAGGGGCAGTACACATTCCCCATTGTGCTTATGTGGAAACTCACCGGCAATCAGGAATATATTGATATTGTAAGCCAGATGATGGACTATGCTCTTGGTTTGAACCCGCTGGGCAAATGCTACATGACAACTTTGGGATTCAACCAGGTTCACTGGCCGCATGACCGCGAATCGGCCTACACCATTGAACAGGGATGGGGTCCTCGCCCTGGAATACTGGTATTCGGTGCAGGCAACTACGTGCGCAACTATCCCGCATACCCGGCCATCAGCCGTAACACAACCCCGCGTGAGCGTGCCTACATAGACATTCTGGACAACTATCAGAATAACGAATATACTATTTACCAAAGCCTCTGCTTCCCATCTGTGGTCTACCCCATCCTGGCTGGCGGCTGCACTTGGAAACCTGGCGATAAAGACCCGTACAAGTAATATGGAAACAGCCATCAAAATCAACCTCGATGATTATGTTCTCTTTGGCGGCGGAGCCAACGGAGAGAGCTATGATCATAAGACCGACCCCACGGTTATGCTCAAGTTGTATCATGCAGGCGCTATCCAACAGCCGCTGGATGAGATGAGGCTGGCCCGTAAGGTTTATGAAATGGGCATCCCCACACCTGAACCCGGTGAATATGTGGTAACTGAAGACGGCCGCTACGGCATACGTTTCAAGCGCATAACCGGTAAGAAATCTTATTCACGCGCCACGGGTGATGAACCTGAGAAAGTGGCGTTGTTTGCGGCCGATTTTGCCGACATGTGCAAGAAACTGCACGCAACGCACGTGGATACCACACAGTTTGAGAATGTAAAGGACCGCTACTATAGGCTACTCAAGGAAAATCCTTTCTTCACCACACAGGAAAAGGATAAACTTGTACGTTTCATTGCCGACGTACCCGATGAGGATACAGCCATACACGGAGACCTGCAGTACAGCAACGCCATATTTGTAGGCGACAAACGCTATTTCATAGACCTGGGCGATTTCTGCTGGGGTAACCATCTGTTTGACGTAGGAATGGTTTACCTTTGCTGTTATCTCAGTCTGGAAGATTTTATAAAAGAGACTTTCCATATGACAAAACGAGTAGCGATGCAGTTTTGGGATTATTTTGCACAAGCATATTTCGGCACAGACATCCCTCTCAAAGAAATAGAGGAGCTGATCCGTCCCTACGCCGGACTAAAGACCCTGATTGTAGAAAGGGATACACAGCGTCCCATGCCTGAATTGCGCGCGGCACTTGACAGTATCCTTTGATTACTTTATTTACAGATTTTTGGTATATTTGCACAATATGAAGAAAAGGATATATCTGGGGATTCTGTCTTGCATGTTATGCATGATGTCCCAAGCACAGGACAAACTGATATTTACACCGCAATGGACTGCACAGGCACAGTTTGCCGGTTATTATGTTGCCCAGGAGATGGGTTTCTTCTATAAGGCAGGTATTGAAGTGGAGATAGTACATCCGTCTGTTACGCAATCTGCAATAAGCCGTATACAAAACAATGAGAGCCAGGCTACCACACTGCAGCTGACACAAGCTATGGAGATCATAAATGACGGAATACCTCTTGTAAACATTCTCCAGACATCCATGAACAACGCAATGGTTATAGTTTCACGCCGTAACATGAATCCGCTTGAACAGTATGGAGCCAAAGTGGGAATCTGGAACGCAGGATTCGGACAGGTGGCCATCTGCATGGCCATAAAAGAAAACCTCAATTACCATTGGATTCCTTTTGCCAATAGTGTCAACCTATTCATTTCAGGTGCAATTGATGCCACTCTTGGCATGAGCTACAACGAATACTACCAACTGGCACAGACCGGCATTGAACTGAATGACAAGAACGTTTACAGATTCCGAGATCACGGATACAACATACAGGAGGACGGAGTCTATATGACCAGAGAGTTCTATGAAAAGAACAAAGACCTTGCTGAAAGATTTGCCGAGGCCTGCCGCCAGGGTTGGGAATGGGCTGCCATGAATCCGGAAGAGACTCTTGACATCGTGATGGCATATTGTGAGAAGGAGCATATTTCCACCAACAGGATACATCAGAAGCTTATGCTTGATGAGGTTCTCAGATTATTGAAAGACCGCGAATCAGGACAGCGTGAATACCGCCTCCGTCCGGATATGGTTAAGCAGGCCAGCGATCTTATGCTTGAATACGGCATGCTTGAGATGCCTGTCACATATGAGGATTTAACGGATGAATAAAACCTGAGAAAAAACATGGAACGTAAAAAGAAAAAATCACTTTCAACCAAGATAAGTCTTTGGATTGTTTTTTTTGCAGGGCTTATATTCGTAGCCGCTCTGGCAGTATTCTTCAATGAATCGCGCAAGGCTGTAAGAATTGAAGCTATCAAGAATGCTACTCTTACTCTTGACAAGACAGTTCAACGTGTAAACACCATATTGACAGAGGTTAAAGTTGCAACCGACAATACGGACTGGCTTATCCCCAGGCATCTGGATGCGCCGGACTCAATGTTCGTATACAGCCGCCGCATACTCCAGAACAATCCTAACCTGAACGGATGTTCCATTGCGTTTGAGCCATTCTACTTCAGTGAGAAAGGATTATACTTTTCAGCCTATTCACTCAACTACGACGGGCAGATACAGACCACCCAGGAAGGAAATAACCACTATCAGTATTTCTCAATGGACTGGTATCAGCTTCCCAAGTTGCTGGACAGGCCGTGTTGGACGGAACCGTTCTATGATTATAATCCGGATGAATTCACATCGCCTGAGATGATCATATCCTACTGCAAACCTATCAAGGACAGAGACAGTGTTTACATAGGTACCATTTCAGTAGATCTCTCCCTTAACTGGTTGTCACAGACAATATCGGCAGTCAAGCCCTATCCCAACTCATACAGTATCATGATAGGCCAGGGCGGAACATACTTTGTACATCCTGACACCACTAAGCTTTTTTATCAGACAATATTCACTCCAACCCTTATTGAACCGGACTCTGCGCTTACCAACCTGGGACGTGCCATGCAGGCTGGAGAACAGGGCGTACACCAACTGATGTTTGACGGAAATGACTGCTATGTCTTATATGCGCCTCTGAGCAATACCGGATGGAGCGTTGGTATTGTTTGCCCCGCAAAGGATATATTCAGTGGTTATTATCGTCTTATTAATACGGTCCTGGGAGTTGTATTTGTAGGTCTGCTGCTTATGCTGATGATATTCAGCGGCATTATTTCCAAGCAGCTGGAGCCGCTTGAAGAACTTGCCTACCAGGCAGAATCAATAGCATCCGGCCGCTTTGATGAGCAATTGACTGAGACAGGACGTAAGGATGAGATAGGCCAGTTGAGCAATTCTTTCCACAACATGCAGGTTTCACTTGTCAAACAGATGGATGAACTCAAGCAGGCCAATGAGCAGAAAGGTAGAATTGAGGGTGAGCTCAAGATTGCCAGTGACATACAGATGTCCATGCTGCCCAAGATATTCCCGCCCTATCCTGACCGCAACGACATAGATGTATTCGGAAGACTGACACCGGCCAAGGAGGTTGGCGGTGACCTGTTTGATTTCTATATCCGCGATGAGAAACTGTTCTTCTGCATAGGCGATGTATCCGGCAAGGGTGTTCCGGCTGCATTGGTTATGGCTGTGACCAGAGCACAGTTCCGTACCATATCGGCCCATCAGGCTGCTCCTGACAAGATCATCTCAAGCATTAATGATGCAATGGCAGCAGACAATGAGTCCAACATGTTTGTTACCCTATTTGTAGGTGCTCTTGATCTGTTGACAGGCCGTCTGCATTATTGTAACGCCGGACATGATGCTCCTCTGCTCATAGGAAAAACAGGTGCAGGCATGCTCCCGGTTGACTCCAACCTGCCTGCAGGTGTAATGCCCGGATGGAAATTCACCAAACAGGAGACACTGGTTGACCCCGGTACAACCATCTTCCTTTATACAGACGGACTCACTGAAGCTGAGAATATTGAACACAAGCAGTTTGAGATGTCACGTATCATTGATTTGGCACATAAACTGCAGCAGGAACAGACCTTTGCCCCCAACGACATTATAGACAAGATGACAGAATCCGTCCATTCATTTGTGGGTGAGGCCGATCAGAGCGATGACCTTACCATGCTTGCCATAAGATATACCAAGCAACATGAGGATCTAGTTTATCAACGCAGCCTTACCCTGATAAATGACTTGAAACGCGTACCCAGGCTCAACACATTCATCGATGAGGCATGTGAAGCCAACGGATTTGACATGGCCACCACCATGCAGATTAATCTGGCCATTGAGGAGGCTGTAGTCAATGTCATGAACTATGCCTACCCTGCCGGAACCAAGGGTGACATAACAATTGAGGCCAAGGCAAACAAGACAGAGATGTTTTTCATAATAAGTGATACGGGTACCCCGTTTGACCCCACAGCAAAGGCAGAGGTTGATATCACCCTGAGCGCTGAGGACCGCTCTATCGGAGGACTTGGAATACATCTTATACGCCAGATTATGGATAATATCAACTATGAACGGGTTGATGGCCATAACATACTTACACTGATGAAAAAACTCAATAAACAAGCCTGATAATCATGCCCTATATACCTCTTTCCATATTCAGCATTGACATTTCATCAGGTAATCTGATTCTGCTCATATCGTTTCTGATGTTTGTTGCCATCCTGATGGCAAAGGTTGGAACCAGGTTCGGTGTGCCCACTATGCTGCTGTTCCTTGTCCTGGGCATGTTGGCAGGTCAGGACGGTGTGGGTATCAGGATTGACAATCCCCGGGTAGCTGAGTTCCTTGGCCATCTGGCCATGACCATAATCCTGCTTACAGGTGGTCTTGAAACATCACTCCCGGAGACCAAGCCTATCATTAGGAAAGGTATCTCAATATCCACATTAGGAGTATTCATTACCATTCTTTTTACCGGACTCTTCCTTTTCTACGTGTTCGGCGGCAAGATATCCGGCACCACCATTTGGGGCTGTCTGCTGGTGGCAGCAGTCATATCATCAACTGACTCCGCATCAGTGTTCTCCATTCTGAGAAGCAAAAAGCTTACTCTCAGAGAGAATCTGGGACCTATGCTTGAGCTTGAATCCGGAAGTAATGACCCCATGGCATATGTGCTCACCATTCTGCTTGTCAATATACTGGAGAATGTCAACGAATCGAATGGCGCAGTCGGGACATGGGACATCATATTCTTCGGCACATTCGTTCTGCTCAAGCAGATTGCCATAGGTTTTGCCATAGGTCTGGGGTTAGGATTCGCTGCCCGCTGGCTGCTTACCAGAATCCATCTCCAATCCAGTCCGCTCTATTCAATCCTTATCTTAAGCATTGTACTGTTCTCAAACGGTGCCGCTTCATTTGTAGGAGGAAACGGACTGCTTGCCCTGTATATCTGCGCAATAATAATAGGAAACACCAAGGATCTGCCTTTCAAGAAAGAGGTTCTGCTTTTCTTTGACGGAATAACATGGCTGGCACAGCTTATGATGTTCCTCTTGCTTGGACTGTTGGCCAAACCGTCACAGATGCACACGGTATTGTTGCCTGCCTTGATTTTAGGCCTGTTCCTGATGCTGATAGCCCGTCCGGCCGGAATAATGCTCAGCCTGCTACCGTTCAAAGGACTTTCATTCAGAGCAAAACTGTTCACATCATGGGTGGGACTGAAAGGAGCCGGTCCGATATTATTTGCCCTTTATACCGTGCTTGAAGGCGTAGACGGTTCAAGTGAGATATTCAACATGGTGTTTATAATTACTCTGATGTCACTGCTGGTTCAGGGAATGACCATCACTCCGATGGCCAGACTTCTCAATATGAGTATTGATGATGACCCTGAAGTGGAGACATTCGGTATGGAGATACCTGAGGAGATGGGAATGCTGCGTGACCACATAGTCTCAGAGATAGATCTGGAAGGCGGTGAAACGTTGCGTGACCTGCATCTGCCGCACGGAATACGCGTTGTCATGGTGCGACGCGATGAAAGGTATCTGGTACCGCATGGCAGCATGAAACTCATGGTAGGTGACCGTCTTGTAATTATTATGGGAGATACTGACGATTAATCATTAATAAAAAACCAACAATATGGAAGTAAAAATCAACACTCAGGATTCTGTAACCACCGCCCAGCTGATTGGACGTCTTGACACCCCCGCATCACAGGAGGTTAGCGGTGATTTTGACAATCTTTCCCAGTATGCAGCAGGTACAATCACTCTGGATTGCACTGAACTGGAGTATATATCCAGCTCCGGACTCAGACTGTTCCTTTCACTGCGCAAAGCCGCTGCTTCAAAGGGAGGCAAGGTTATTGTAAAAGCCATAAACAAGGATATCCGTTCAGTATTCATGATGACCGGTTTCCTGAACCTCTTTGAGATTCAGGACTAAAAAGAAACAAGTCATGGCAAAGACCAGGCATCTGGATCCGCATTGCATGGCCATCCTGCAGGAGTATCAGGATAATCTGCCCCGTTTCAGAGAGGTAGAGCAGGAGGTCAAGGAGAAGCTGAGGAAGACTTTAACCGAAGCCGGATTACTTGTGGCCGCCATTGAATCACGCGTCAAGTCGTATGATTCTCTGGCCGGCAAACTTGAACTCAAAGGACACAAGTACAACAGCTTGGCAGACCTTACTGACATTCTGGGGCTGAGAGTCATCACATTCTACATAGATGATGTGGACAAGGTGGCATCAGCTGTAGAAAGGCTGTTTGAGATAGACTGGGACAACACCGTTGACAAACGTAAGATCCATGAGATAGACAGCTTTGGCTATCTTTCACTGCATTACATCTGTTCCATACCCGGTTTTACCTACCGTTTTGAGATCCAGATGCGTACTCTGCTGCAGCATGCCTGGGCCAACATGGACCACGATACCGGTTACAAATCGGGTGTGGAGATACCCAAGCGGTATATGCGCAACATGAGCCGTCTGGCTGGAATGCTTGAGCTGGTGGATGATGAGTTCAGCAAGATTCGCATAGAGCTTACTGACTATCGCCGCAGAGTGCAGGCATTGGTCCGTTCCGGAAATCTGGATGAGGTACCTATAGACGGCGATACATTCCGCAGTTATCTGGACCTCAACCCGTTCAATCAGCTTAACAAGCGCATTGCGGCCATGAATCAGGCTGAGATACAGGATGTATCACTCATGCCTTATCTGGCCGTATTCAAAGGCCTTGGTCTGAAGACATTAGGTGACATATCAAACATCATCAGGGATTTCTCTGAAGGAGCATATCAGATAGCCTGCTATCAGATAGGACTGACTGACCTTGATATCATATCTTCATCAATAGGACCGCAGGACCTGTGCATAGCGTTCATCCTCAAGAATGGTGGCGGAAAGGCCGGTATAAAGCATATGTTTGACCTGCTTAACGGTGAATCAGAGAGTAATGAAATAATGGCCGATATGCTATTGGAGCAATCCAAGGATCTGCCTTTCATGAACAAGTAAATATGGCTAATAAACCACTTAATACAGAACTGCTTGACCGCGCCATCACATTTGCAGTCCGTGCCCATGCAGGCACAGAGCGTCGCGGTAAGGGATTTCCCTACATAGTTCATCCCCTGGAGGCCATGGCAATTGTCTCAACCATCACTCCTGATCAGGAATTGCTGGCTGCAGCAGTCCTGCATGACACTGTTGAGGATACCGATGTCACCATTGAGGATATCAGGGCAGAATTCGGAGACCGTGTGGCATCACTGGTCAAGATTGACAGCGTAGGCGATGATGAGGGAACCTGGCATGAACGCAAGCAGAAAGCCATAGACCGTATTGCAAATGCTCCGCGCGATGCCAAGATAGTAGCATTGGGAGACAAACTTTCCAATATGCGTGCCATTGCCCGTGACTATTATGAGCAGGGGGATAACTTATGGAACCTGTTCCACACCAATAACCCCAAAGACCACGAGTGGCACTATCGCGGACTGGCCGATGCCCTCAGAGACCTGAATGGTACTTTTGCCTTCAACGAGTTCGAGTGGCTGATAAACAAGGTGTTCACTTCTTCAGGCTCTCAAAATCCTTGAGGGCCTGAATAGCTTTTGGGCAAAGGATAATGATGGCAATCACAGTGAACCACGCCATCAAGCCTACGCCTATATCACCTAGCTGCCATACTACATCAGCCTCACGCACGGCACCGAAAACCACTGACACCATCATTACAATCTGCAAAAGACGTATAACCAGTTTCTCCTTACGGGTGTTCTTACCCTTGAACAGATAGATGATACTGGACTCCGCATAGAAGTAATAAGCCATGATTGTGCTGAATACAAAGAACACCATTGCCACAGAGACAAACTGACTGCCAAACCCGGCAAATACTGAGTCAACAGCGCTCTGAGTGAATCCGGCATAGTTGTTACCCAGTTCAGGAGCATTTTCAAGTAACATGGTGCCCGTAGAGGAATCTATGATATTATATGTACCCGATGTCAGAATCATCAAGGCTGTAGCCGTACAGACAAAAAGCGTATCGACATAAACAGAGAATGACTGGGCAAGTCCCTGCTGCGCGGAATCAGGCACATCGGCAGCAGCTGATACGATAGCTCCCGTACCCTGTCCTGCCTCATTGGAAAAAAGACCTCTCTTTACGCCCATAGCAATTGTTGAGCCTATAATGCCGCCGCACACGGGATTAATGCCGAATGCGCCGGTAAAAATGCTACCAAAGACAGCCGGGACATCCTTTATATGGAACGCAACAACAATAATTGACAAGGCTATATATCCAAATGCCATGAATGGAGTGACAACAGCAGCCACCTTGGCTATACGCTTTACACCACCCACAATCACAATGCCCAAAAGAACTGCCAATACCACGCCCGATATCCATGGGGATACGGGGAATGAGTTCTGTACTGCCATTGAAACGCCGTTGGACTGTACCATAGTAAGGCAGAATCCGCAAGCCACAATTGTAACTATGGCAAAGAGAACTCCCAGCCATCTCTGTCCCAGCCCCTCCTCAATGAAAGAGAACGGTCCGCCACGGAATCCGCTGGCGTGACGGAACTTGTACATCTGTGAAAGCGTGGACTCCACAAACGCCGTAGAGGCCCCGAAGAAAGCCACCACCCACATCCAGAACACGGCTCCGGGCCCGCCAAAGGCAATTGCGGTGGCCACACCTACAATATTGCCCGTCCCTACTCTTCCGGAAAGTGCAATGCAGAATGCCTCAAATGAAGAAATACCGTCTGCTCCGCGTCTATTACCAAAAAGAGAGCGGAACATAAGCCCGAACCGACGCACCTGCACCAACCGTGTACGTACAGAAAAATAGAGCCCGGCCAACAGCAGCAATGCCACCAACCCCGGGTTCCAGACAATCTTATTGATAGTGGATACAATGTTTTCCATAGTCTGCAAAAATAAACTTTATTCGCTAATCTATTTCAAGAATTTCATCAATCATTTTTCTCTTCTGCTTCTTTCTTATCCTCTTCCTTGTGCTTGATGTAATAATCACCAAAACCTTTCTGTTGGAAATTGAAACGTCTCTTGGCACCAAGGTCACGCATCTGATTTGCAAAATGTAATTTGTTCCACAACATGGCAATACTGTTTTAGTGTGTATGCAATAATACGCATAAAAAAACAAACATCAAAAGATTATTATGTATATTTGCCATAGATGCTTATGATGACAACAACCTTTTAAATCTCTCTCTGGTATGTCACTTTGGAATCTCAGTAAAGACATTAAGATCTTGGGCAAGCCCAAGAGAAACTTCTATTTTCACGATAAATGCGTTATCAGTAAGGATCAACCCAGAAACTTGGCTGAACTCAAGGAACAAAAAGAAAACAAAGAGAAATAAATCGCCTCAACCCTTTGCTTTATTCTGATTAATTGCTACCTTTGCACCGCTTTAACCGGATAGTCGGTTTATATGGTGCCCGTAGTTCAGTTGGTTAGAGCGTCAGATTGTGGTTCTGAATGTCGTGGGTTCGAGTCCCACCGGGCACCCCAAAAGCAAAACTAGAGGTCAAATCAGACCTCTTTTTTTATTCATTTAATTCATCATTGATATGAAACATTTCAAATCACTCATAATCCTATCATTTGCCCTTTCTGTTGTTGCTTGCACTGAAAAGGGTGACAAATATGCATTCCAGTATGTAACCTTCAAACAAAATATCCCCTACACGCAGGGAAAGGAGCACCCTTCATGCAGCTTTGACCTGAATGTTCTCAAGGCCCATGGCACTGACACACTGTTTGCCGATGCTTTCAACATGGACATATCATATTTTCTGTTTGGCAAACGTACCACCGATGTCCGCGGTGCAATGATCCAGTATATTGACTCCGTAATCAATGTATTTAAAGAGGACAACAAGGAGCAGATTGAATTTGCCAAAGCTGAAGGATTTGAACCCCGTGACATTGATTACGAATATATAATCAATACTGAAGTGCATTACGGCAATAATCGTGACATTATAGGACACTTTATAAATATGTACCAGTATACCGGAGGCGCACACGGCGGAACATTCATTACATGCCGCAACTATAGGCTTGAGGATGGCAGCGTGGTTACACTTGACAACTATTTCAAGCCCGGATATGAGAAAGTGCTTAATCCTATCCTGGAGCGCAAGCTGCTGGAGTATGCTGAATGCAGCAGCCGCGATGAACTTGATGAGCACGGCTATTTCAGTAACGAGCCTATGTTTGTTCCTGAGAACTTTGAGATACGCCAGGATACCATAGATTTCATATTCAACCAGTACGATATAGCCCCCTACTCCACAGGCATAACCGTACTCTCCGTTCCTGAGAACGATATCCGCACCATCATACGGTAGCCACCTCAATCCATTCTACTTCACCGCCCCAAAGTTCAAGAAAGCGTATGAAGCTATCATGTGAGATTACAACGCTGGCGGTGTTCTCACAGGGATGGAATGATACTTTTGGAGCGGTCCTTATGTCGGCATCAAGGAAATACTTTACACGGTGACCGTTGTCAAAAAGTTCCTTTGTGTTCACACCCTCTTTTACCCAGCCGAAATCGCGAGTACCATCGGGCTTTATGATTGCGGGATGCTCCACAAGATTCATATCGTGAATCAGGCCGAAAGCGCACACTGAGCCGGGCGTAACACCTATACACCGGTCCATACGCTCAGGACTGGCAAAACTGAGCTTACCCTGCCTTACGATATGCTCCAGCCCGTGAATATCCAAATTCTTGTGGCACTCAAAACTGGCCATATAGTGACGGTTGCCCTTATGGTTGCGGAAAAACAGATTCTTGCAGTGCACGGAGTCTATGTTCTTCCAATACGCCAGCGCCTCCTCAATGGTAGGCAACGGCGGATGATAGTGCACCTGATACTCTATCCCGTGCTCCTCCAACCAGTTCAATACAAATTCAGTCTTTGTCATACTCATGTGCAAATGTGCAATTGGGGACAGTCCCCTTTTGCACGTTTTACTGAGCAAAAGGGGACTGTCCCCAATTGCACATTCTCTGCTCGGCAAGAGCCTCATACTTGGTACCGGGACGGCCGTAGTTGGCGTAAGGATAGATTGATATGCCGCCACGCGGAACAAAGAAGCCTGTTACCTCAATGTATTTGGGATCCATCAACTTGATAAGGTCCTTCATGATGCGGTTTACGCAGTCCTCATGGAACCCGCCGTGATTGCGGAAACTGTGCAGATAGAGTTTAAGAGACTTGCTCTCAACCATCTTAACATCAGGAATGTAACTGATGCGGATCTCAGCAAAATCAGGCTGACCGGTAATGGGACAGAGAGTCGTGAACTCTGGGCAGTTGAATCGAACCCAGTAATCATTCTCCTGGTTCAGGTTCTCAAATGCCTCCAGTACACCGGGATTATACTCATTTGAATATGTGGTATTGCCACCAAGGGCGGTCAGGCCCTCCTGTTTCCTATCTTCTGACATATCTTATTCTTCAGTTTTAATCTTGAACGGATTGTATTTTATATCATAGTCAAAGGTGTCCATACCCTCTTTTGCCTTGAGCTTACGTGAAATCAGCGCAGTCACAGGCAGGATAACCACCTCATAAAGAGTTTTGACGGTTACCTGAGTTGCAATGATGGACAGGATTGTCCGAGCATTCATTGTGCCGATGAACGCAAGCGGATAAAATATTATGGAGTCTGATAACTCACCGGCCAGACTTGATGCAATTGCTCTCCAGCCGAACCCTTTACCCTTGGTGGCAATCTTCATTTTGGACAGCACCCATGCATTCATGTGTGAGCCCAATATGAAGGCAATCAGCGATGCAGCCGTAGTACGCGGAATAAGTCCGAACAGGCTGTTGAAACTATCGGCAATCTTCTGACTGTCCTCATAAATTGGAGCAGGCAGAATGCTTACCAGACCTGCCGCAAGTGCCACGAATGCACTCATTGCAAATCCCATCCATATAACCTTCATGGCCTTGCGATATCCGTAAACCTCAGTCAGAAGGTCATTGATAATGTATGAAATAGGAAAGATAACCACAGCACCTGACAGTTGCATCCAGGTGTTTCCAACTCGCCAAAGTCTTGGCACAAAAAGATTTGATGTAATCAGGCAGACGCAGAACGTTACTGCCAATACCACGAACGTGACGGACAGCCCACGCTGTCCTGCAGAATTTGTTTTTTCAGACATTTTACTTGTTTTTATAGTGGTTCCAAGCACACTTGCAGCGGACACTTCCCGCTACTCGGCTGCAAAGATAGTGCAAGCCGAGAGAAGAAAAAAGGAACTTGTTATTTTTTAATCCTAGTCGCAGCCTGTCTTCATATAGTTTGTTCTATCCGCTACAATATTGTACCTTTGCGGGTCAAAAAAATATCATATTTATAAAAATGAAAAGATTTCTTTCAATTGCTATTGCTGCTTGTTTTGCAGCTTTACCTGTGATGGCAGAAGACGCCCAGTGGGGTCGTAAAGTGACTGACTACGCCAGCACTCCCAAATTCGGCGGATATGTAATAGGAAAATACACGTATACTGACCAGGACGGTAAGCATGACGGTGACGGTTTCAGCCAGCGTCTTATCCGTGCCTACGTTGATGGAACTATTCTGACAGACTTCAAATATCGCGTTCAGGTACAGATCAACAACGATAAATTCCACATGAAAGACTACTTTGTTGAGTGGACTCATTGGAAAGAGTTTTCAGTAAAGGTTGGTCAGTACAAGCGTGCCTTCCTGTTTGAGAACCCCTACAATCCTTGGGATGTAGGTTTTGGTGACTACTCACAGATCATAAAGAAATTCTCAGGCATGGGCGACTACTGTGGTGAGGCCGGTTCTACCGGCGGACGTGACCAGGGCCTTCAGTTCCAGGGAGACCTGTTCCCCATATCAGCTGACGGACACCGTCTTATCCACTACCAGCTCCAGTTCATGAACGGCCAGGGTATCAATACCGGCGATGCAAACTCCAAGAAAGATATCATTGGTACATTGCAGATTCAGCCCATCAAGGATCTCTACATAGGAGCATTCGGATGGAAGGGTGACTACGTTGTAAACGACAATCTTACCATAGGCCGCGACCGTTGGGCTGTATCAGCCAAGTATGAGCACAACGCATGGAGCGCTCGCGCCGAATACGCACATTCAGAAGGTAAGAACATTCATGAAGCCGATGGCTGGTATGCAGCATTAGGCGTTCCTGTAAACGACTGGTTCAAGCTTTACGCCAAGTATGATGTGTATCGCGAAAATGCCAACAAGGAATCCATGAAGGCTATGTATTGCATTGCTCCCAACTTCCAGATTCACAAGAACCTGATGCTGCAGCTGCAGTACAACTACGTAGATGACCGCCTGCACAGCTCCAAATTTAACGAGCTCTGGGCTGAGTTCTACGTCCGCTTCTGACACGAAAGGTGACACAAAAGGGTCGTTTCCCTGTGTCATTTTATCAATACCCGTTGGTTTTCAGTGGCAGAACTGCCTTGAAGGGTTACATTATACACTCCCTTGGGATATGCGGAAGTCTCTATCGAGATATGCTCCGCATTTCTTAAGGGAGTTTGGTTTATCACCTGCCCTGCCATACTGGATATAACGATATTGTCACCATCGGAAGGTTCTGCTACATAAATGCCCAGGCTATTCCCCTGATTTACGGCCGTAGCATCAATGTTCATACGGTTTATCACATGACGGGAAATTGACTCCACTCCCGTAGTTGCGGGAGCAATCACGTACATGGTCTCACAATTATCATAAGTATGGCTGTCAGGTGAGTCGTGGCGGACTACCTCATGCGTATACAAATAGATTATCCCGTTCATGACTGACACCAGCTCTATCTCAGCACTGACAGTATATTCATCGGCCTTATCTGGGACAGGTATTGAGAGGAGCTGTTTTCCATTGCTGCTCATTATGATGTACTTTTTATAAACAGGACTCTGATTGACAAGCCGGCGCACAATCCCGTCAGCATACCCTAGAGGCGTATCATATTGCTTATAGTTCTCAACGTCCATCAGGATGTATTCCCAATCCGAGTCCTTATTAAATATGTTCTGGCTCACAGCAACAACTGAATTCGGGAAAAATGACTCATCCAGATTCTGGAAACGTAATCCCTGAATTCTACAGACATATTCATGATAATCATTACGTCTACTTTTTGTGTAATCCAAATCCTTAGTCCATGTGGCATTCGTAAAATCATATTCAATTTCATAATGGAAGAAATGGCAGTGCCTCAATAATCCGGCAGTATCCAGGGCAAAATACTCATTAGGATAAAGCTTGCCGTACTTCTCATATTCGTAGAAACATTTTGTGGAATCGCCTCCGTAACGGCGGTAATCATTACCGTAATAAGCGGTATCACCGTCCGCATCAATAAACTCTGTTATACGGAACCAGTCAGGATAACCGTACGCATTCCTGATCCCTTCCTCAATAACCTGGAACGATGAATCCCTGTATGAGGTCTTATCGCCCATATAATCATAGAACTTATCCTTGATGACAACTTTCTCGGTATAACCTGTAACCTTCTCGTAATATGTGTCCGATGAAAGGATGTTCGGGACATCAAATTTAAGAAGAGCTCCGTCAGGACCGAATGATGAATAGATACCCATGGCTGACTTATCGGCATCATAGTTATACTCAACAACGGCCATATATGGCTTGCCGCTAAGGGTCAGCTCCTTAGGAACAGGAGCGAATGCGTTATGGCTGGTACGTTCAGACTCGGCAAGCGTCTGTGCCTGGCAGATTGTTGATGCCATCAACAATCCCGCGATTATCATAGTCCTTCTCATATTTTGTAATATCTTGGTTCCTGTAAAAAAAATACTATTAGAGGCAATTATAATAATACCTCATAATTGGTTGTAAATATCTGCAAATATAGTAAGTTTTAAGCTACGCTTTGAATATAGGCTGCGCCTCGGGATAAAAAATAAACCAGTTTCTTTTTTCTCCTCTCGGCTTGATTATTTTAAGCTACGCTTTGAATATAGGCTGCGCCTCGGGATAAAAAATAAACCAGTTTCTTTTTTCTCCTCTCGGCTTGCACTATATTTGTAATATGGAAAAAATAATCATTGATCTGAAGGACTATGAGCTATCCGGAGGCGGAAAGCTTGGCGAGAGTTATATCAAAAAGGACAATCCCGATATTCTGCTCAAACTCTACTCCACGCAGTTGGAGAAAATGGGGCTTGATGAGTATGAAAGAGCTTGTAAGGTGTACGGTATGGGGCTTCCCTGCCCCGAGCCGGGAGAGGTGGTACGTACCACCGACGGCCGTGTAGGCATACAGTTCAAGCGCATTCACGGCAAACTGTCATATGCACGTGCGCTAAGCATTCATCCTGAACTGCTGGATCAGTATGCCTTAGAGTTTGCCGAGCTCTGCAAGAAACTGCACTCCACCACACCCCCGCCCGGACTGTTCCCTAAAGCAAAGGACCAATACGCTGAGTACATAAAAGAGAATCCGTACCTGACCGATGAAGAGAGAAACGGTCTTATACGCTTTATCAGCACTCTGCCCGATGCCGACACTGCGCTGCACGGTGACCTTCACATTGGCAATGTGATCTTTGACGAAACAGGCCGGAAGTACCTTATAGACCTGAGTGAGTTCTGCACTGGCAGCCAGATGTTTGATCTGAGCATAATCTATCTCCAGGCCTGTATGATTCCTGATGAAATGGAGATGGAACTCTACCACATCACCAAGAAGATATCGACGTCATTCTGGCTTTCATTTGCCAAAGCCTACTTCGGGCCCGATACAGATATTGAGGCCATTCAAACGGAACTGAAAAAGTATGCAATATTGCGCATTCTCTGTGTAGAGAAGATGATGGGAAGACCCGTCCCGCCAATCCGTCCCGCCGTCCACTCAATGATTGGTTTGGAATAATGTACAGGACGATGAATGATTACCTGAACAAGGTTTTTCCGGGCAGGGTAATCAAGATAGCGGTAAATGCGGGACTAGGATGCCCCAACCGCGACGGAACTCTTGGGCATGACGGATGCATATACTGCAACAACCTGTCGTTCAATCCCGCGTATGCAGCTAATGATTTTTCCGGCAGCATTACGGCACAACTGGAAAAAGGTATTTTGTTCAACAGCCGCAAAGGTGAATGCTACGGATATCTGGCGTATTTCCAGTCATATACAAACACTTACGGCCCCACAGACAGGCTAATCGGTCTATATGAGGAAGCTTTACGTTTTCCTGGAGTCAAAGGTCTGGTCATTGCAACCCGTCCCGATTGCATCAAACCAGATCTGGCCGATTGGTTTGAAAAGCGATTCGGAAAGCAAGCACCTCAAGGACATCCGCATCTGCTTTTAGAGATAGGTATAGAATCCACCAATGACCGCACGCTTGAGCTGATAAACCGACATCACACATACCAGTGCGCGGTGGATTGCATTAATGATTTGAATGAGCGTGGCATAGATACAGGCGCACACCTTATAATAGGTCTGCCAGGCGAGACTGAGCAGGATTACATGACACATGCAGAGCGTGTATCGGCCCTGCCCATCAAAACTTTGAAGTTGCATCAGATGCAAGTAGTTAAGGGAACCAGGCTTGCACAGATGTATCAGGACAATCCCTCACAGATAAAACTCTTTACAGCACAGGAGTATGCAGAGACTGTTGCTCGTTTTATCAGAACCGCAAGGAAAGACCTTTATTATGACCGCTTTGTCTCCGAGGCCCCGTCATCAATGCTTATCGCTCCGGCTTGGGGACTCAAGCCGCAAGCATTCACCCTGCTTTTGGACAAAATGATACAAAAGGGGACTGTCCCCAATTGTATCATTTCAATTAATTAGTACATTTGCCATAAGGACTTATTCTTTTTTGCTTATGAGTTTCGTTATGATTATCCAGCTGCTCATTGTTCTGGCAGCACTTTATGTAGGTTCACGTTATGGAAGTTTGGCCTTGGGTGCCATATCAGGTATAGGTCTGGCTATTCTGGTCCTGGGATTCGGCATAAAACCGGGCAATCCGCCTACAGACGTCATTTACATCATAATAGCAGCAGTAACCTGCGCCGGAATAATGCAGGCCGCAGGAGGTATGGACTGGCTTATACAACTTGCTGAAAAACTGCTACGTAAGCATCCGGAGCATATAACATTCCTGGCACCGCTGTGCACATTCTTCCTGACGGTTCTGGTGGGAACAGGTCACGTTGTCTATACCCTTATGCCCATTATCTGTGATATTTCTTTGAAGAAAGGCATACGTCCCGAGCGTCCCTGTGGCGTAGCATCCATCGCATCACAGGTGGGTATAACCTGCTCTCCTATAGCCGCTGCAGTGGCATCGTTCGTAATCATAAGCAATGAGAACGGATTTGACATAAACAACCTGCAGGTCATTGCAGTGACCATTCCCGCCTGTCTGTGCGGACTGATGGCCGCCGCCCTCTGCTCCTACAAGCGAGGCAAGGACCTTGACAAGGATCCCATATTCCAGGAGCGCAAGGCCAACCCCAAGATGTACAAGTACATGTACGGTGAGACCCAGTCCCTGCTTGACCAGGAGATTGACAAGAGCGCAAAAATTTCAGTCTATATCTTTTTGGGAGCACTTTTGCTTATCACGCTTTACTCTTTCTTCCAGATTATAGGTTGTGATATACGTCCGCAGGTAGGCACCGGCAAGTTTGCGGCCGATGGCACCGAGATTACCAAACCTATAGGCATGAACATAATCATCCAGATTGTGATGATTACAGCCGCCGCGCTAATGATAATAATTGCCAAAGCCAAACCGCGCAGGGCGATAGCAGGCGCCGTTTGGCAGTCAGGTATGGTTGCCGTAGTTGCCATTTACGGTATAGCATGGCTGGCCGATACATATTTCAGCAACTATCTGCCTCAGATGCAGGACGGACTGCAGGGAATTGTGAGCAAGTATCCCTGGGCTATCTCACTGGCCTTCTTCACCGTATCAGTGCTGGTTAACAGCCAGGGTGCCGTAGTGGTTGCAATGCTGCCGCTGGCCTACTCGCTGGGCATTCCCGGCCCTGTACTCTTGGGCGTGCTGCCATCGGTTTACGGATACTTCTTTATCCCTAACTATCCGTCCGATATCGCAACTGTTACATTTGACCGCTCCGGAACCACAAGAATCGGCAAATACCTGCTCAATCACTCATTCATGATGCCCGGCATGGTGAGCGTAATTACCAGCACTATTGTGGCAACCCTCATAACCAAACTCGTCTATTGATGGAAGATCAGCTTTACTATACTATGTTTGAGGATCGTCTTGTAAAAGAGATGCTCAAGATCTGCACCGATGCAGGGATGCTTGAGGGCATTCTGTTGCGCTCTGATGATATCGACCTCAAATGGAAGGAGCTGGCACCCGAGTATATCGCCGATGGCGTAAAAGAGATTGCCACGTACCCCACTGTATCAATTGCCTGGGCCGGTTACATAGGCATGGCCGTAGCCTGCTGGTGGAACCGCGACTGGAACAAACTTAAAGACCAGCCCTACAGCGTCTTGCTGGGTCCTAACGGGTTCGATGATATGGATGACCATATAATGAAGGACATCCTTGGTCTTTTGCCCGACGGCAAGCAGGCCCAGCAAATAACATCAGTCATGCAGAGTTGTGCGCAGACGGCCGTAACATTTATCCGTCAGGAACACATAGAACCGCAGAGCAAGCGTGCCTTCTACGTCTATGCCCGAGCCGTACAGGTAATGTTCCAGATAGGTGCCGCCATAGAACTGCACCGCCTGGGCTATGAGATGAAGAAGCTACAATAGTGCAATTGGGGACAGACCCCTTTTGCTCATTTTGCAAAAAACGTGCAAAAGGGGTCTGTCCCCAATTGCACGTTTTTTCATCAAACCGGGAAGAGCTCTTTCAGGTACTTCTGGTATTTGCGGGACACGGGGAGTTTGGCATCTCCAACTGACACTGTGTCCTGCGATTCAAGTTTGGCGTACTTGATGTTTACAAGAAAGGCCCGATGAATGCGAATGAATCCGGGGCCGAGCAACGATTCCCATTGGGATATTCCGGTGCGGTTACGCAGGGTCCGTCCATCGGACGCATGTATAAGGACCTCCGTGTCACATGATTCCACATATATTATCTCGCTGGGCAGGAGCGTAACCTTCTTGCGCTCTGAGCAGAATGTTACAGGAGTCTCCAATTCAGGATGCTTTATTGTAAGCCACCGGTCTATCAAAGAGCCGCCTATAGCAAGCACAGATATGATTATTGAGATGAAAAACGGGTTCAGGATCATCCCCGGTATAGGCATTTCATATGCGTCATTATAATTATATCTGCGCCCTACCTCGAGAATGTGCCTTTGGTTCTGAATTACATTGTTTGCAAGAATAATGATCAGAAACTCAAATACCAGAATGGCCAACACAATATAAATAACGCCCTGAATGCCTTCACTGCGTTTCTTGAATGACACCTTAGGCAAGAGATACTTGGCTGCGATGGCTCCGGGCAGGAACATGCTGCCCATAAAAAGAGACTCCTGGAATGTGTATCCGGCACTTGTCACTATCAGTGCGGCTATCAGCATTGACAGCGTCCAATATAATATGGTGATCCAGGTTCTCATATCGCATCAGCGAAGATATGAAAATGCCGACATTTTCAGCAATAAAACCACATCCAAAAGCCTCACTTTACGGATTCGGACCCGAAACGTGGGATTTGACATCGGTTTCAGAACCTATCTTGGGGATTTGACAGTCAAAACATGGGGAAGAATGGAGCATCGGCCATTACCTTTGCATCAGTACAAACCTTAAAACCAAAAACTATGAGTTACATCCTTTCTCAACAACCCGGAGGCTTATTAGCCATCCTAACTATTTTATTGGCGCTGTTATTCCTGAGTGCATGGAAGGCCCCCCGATGGGTCAGACCTATTGGTTCTATTGCTCTGGCATTAGGCGCCATAAAGTATTTATATGGAATCCTACTGGCGTTCTATGATATTACGTTAGCCGGCGACATTAGTCCATATATAATAGTTGGCCCTTTCAAGTTTATGTTTATTACATGGGAATATGTCCTATTTATCTATCTGATTTCACGCATTATCAGTATTATCCAAAAAAGAAATTCTTAACAATTAAACAACCACCATTATGAATAATATCCATTTTATTTTGCAATCAACCACAGCGGTAGCTGCTGTCACATTCATATTACTACTAATATTAACCTGCTTCATTGCAAAGAAGAATCCTAGCAAACTCTATGGAATAGGAACAATAGCCATAATATGCGGACTATTCTTTTTCTGTGTATATGGAATTCACACGTTTGATAACATACAGAAATGGGGAGATGATACTTCATGGTTAGTTGTCATACCTACTCTAAGACAAGCCATTTCCTCGCTTTTGTGGGCATTTATAGTCTATCTGATCTCGCGGATTCTCTACATCATCCGCACTCCCAGAATCTGAAAGCGTGCAATTGGGGACAGTCCCCTTTTGCACGCTTTTCAAAGGCGGGATTTGAAGTCCTGGTACGTGAAGGATTTGATCAGAGTGTAGTCTGAGCCCTGCTTCAAGTAGATTGACGGGAGGGGCATACCGTTAAAGGTGTTGTTCTTGACCATGGAATAGATGGCCATATCCTCGAATATGAGGGTCTGGCCTTCTTTTAACGGGGTATCGAAAGAGTAGTCCCCTATTATATCGCCCGATAAGCAGGTCGGGCCGCCCAGGCGGTATGTGTAGGCTTTTTCCTGAGGCTGGCCGCTGTCGCGCAATGGCGGGCGGTACGGCATCTCAATGACATCGGGCATATGGCATGCGGCCGATGTATCAAGGATGGCTATGTCCATTGCATCCTCATGGTGCTGCACCTCAAGGACCGTGGTATGCAGATAACCGGCATTTAGGGCGATTGCCTCACCTGGCTCCAGATATACCGTAAGGCCGTAGCCTTTAATCATGCGGTCGATGCAACGCTCCAGACGCGGTATATCATAATCTGAACGGGTAATGTGGTGACCGCCGCCGAAATTGACCCATTTCATCTTGGGGAGCCACTCACGGAACTGCTCCTCAAAAGCGTTCAATGTTAGCTCCAGATCATCAGAATTCTGCTCGCAGAGAGTATGGAAATGCAATCCGTCAAGCAAGCCGATTGTCTGGGCCGATGCCTTGCGGAACTCCTCAAGGGTTACCCCCAGCCTGCTGCCGGGAGCGCAGGGATCATAAATGGCGTGCTCGGCGGGCTGTGTTGAAACCTGCGGATTTATTCTCAATCCAACCTGTTTTTTTGACTCTCTAGTTAGCGGGCCAAATTTCTCTAACTGGGGAATTGAATTGAAAACTATATGGTCGCAGATTTTCAGTATCTCCGGGAAGTCCTCATCGCGGAATGCGGGCGAGAAAATATGATTCTCGCGGCCGGGCATCTCCTCGTGGCACAAGCGGGCCTCAAAGAGGCCGCTTGCTGTTGCTCCACAGAGATATTTTGATATTAAAGGATAGACGGCATAGCAACTGAACGCCTTCTGAGCAAGCAGAATGCGGCAGCCGGTACGTTCCATCACCCCGTTCAGAATCTTGAGGTTAGCCTCAAGACGGTCACGGTCAATGACGTAGCACGGAGTCTGCAATTCAGTCGCTTTCATCGGACTTTTCAGTCAACCATTACGGGGTTCTCATCGACAACCCAAGGCAGACCCCACTTGTTCAGAGCCTCCATGTATGGATCGGGATCGAACTCCTCAACGTTGAATACGCCGGCACCCTTCCACTGGCCGGTCATAACCATCATTGTACCGATCATTGCGGGAACGCCTGTGGTGTAAGAGATAGCCTGTGAGCCCACCTCCTTGTAGCACTCCTGATGGTCGCATACGTTATATATCTTGATGGCGCGCTTCTTACCGTCCTTGGTTCCGGTATAGATACAGCCGATGTTTGTCTTACCTACTGTGCGCGGGCCCAGAGATGCGGGATCGGGCAGCAGAGCCTTGAGGAACTGGATGGGAACAATCTCCTTGCCCTCAAACATAACGGGATCTGTACGCAGCATACCTACGTTCTCAAGACACTTCATGTGAGTAAGGTAGCTCTGGCCAAATGTCATGAAGAAACGGATGCGCTTTACGCCCGGAATGTTCTTTGCAAGAGACTCAATCTCCTCATGATGAAGCAGATACATATCCTTCATGCCAACCTGCTCAAAGTTGTACTCACGCTTTATCTCCATGGGCTTGGTCTCAACCCAGTGGCCGTTCTCCCAATATGAACCGTTGGCCGATACCTCACGCAGGTTAATCTCGGGGTTGAAGTTGGTTGCAAAGGGATAACCGTGGTCACCGCCGTTGCAATCCAGGATATCGATGGTGTGAATCTCATCGAAATAGTGCTTGAGAGCGTATGCTGAGAATACGCTGGTTACGCCCGGATCAAAACCTGTACCCAGGATTGCGATAATACCTGCATCCTTGTATTTCTTCTGATATGCCCACTGCCATGAGTAGTCAAAATATGCGGTGAAACCAAGTTCCTTGCAGCGCTTCTCATAAATGGCGCGCCACTTGGGATCCTCAGTATCCTCGGGCTCATAGTTTGCAGAGTCAACATAGTGTACGCCGCATGCCAGGCAGGCGTCCATTATTGTGAGGTCCTGATACGGCAGGGCCAGATTCAGTACGACATCAGGCTTAACGCTCTTGATGAGAGCAATCAGCTCATCAACGCTATCTGCATTAACCTTTGCGGTCGTAATCTTGGAATGGCTCTTACCCTGAGTCTCAATTTTAGCCTTAAGGTCATCACACTTGCTCACCGTACGGCTGGCAATGCAAATCTCGTCAAACACTGCGTCATTCTGGGCGCACTTCTGAATCGCTACCTGGGCTACGCCTCCGCAGCCAATAACCAAAACCTTTCCCATTGTCCTTTATTTTATACTTAATAATAATTCTCTGATAATTTTGCAAGTTGCTGCTGTGGAAGCTCCGGTTTGATCGTAGGGCGGACAGAGCTCGTTAACATCAAGGCCTACTATGTTGCAGCTGTTGCAGACTGTGTATATTGCTTCTATCAATTGCATGAATGTAACACCACCATACTCGGGGGTACCTGTGCCGGGGAATACCGACGGATCCATAACATCCAGGTCAATGGTGAAATAGACGGGCACAGAACCAAGTCCCTTAACAACATCTGCAAGTCCGTCAAAACTGAACGGATGCAGGTCAGTGTGACCCTCGGCAGCCCAGCGGAACTCGGCACGCTCGCCGGAGCGGATGCCGAACTGGTGGATTCGGCCGTCGCCTACCAGATCGTGGCAGCGACGCAGGACACAGGCATGTGATAGTTTTACATCCAGGTAGTCGTCACGCAGGTCGGTGTGGGCATCAAAGTGGATGATGTGCACATCGGGGTATTTCTTGAATACCTCACGGAAGGCGCCAAGGGTTACAAGGTGCTCACCACCTATCATGAACGGGATCTTGCCGTCGGTAAGGATGGTGGCGGTACGCTCTGAGATTTGGGCTAAAGCCTTCTCTGCGCTGCCTATGCAGAGTTCTATGTCACCGCTGTCAAATACACTGATGTCTTCAAGGTCACGGTCCAGCCACGGGCTGTAGGTCTCCAGACCGAATGACTCGCTGCGAATGGCATGAGGGGCAAACCTTGTGCCGGGGCGGAATGACGTAGTGGAGTCAAACGGCGCTCCAAACAGCACTATGCGGGCATCCTTGTAATCGGAATCACAGCCTATGAATGTCTGTACGTTTCTGTCCAACATAGCTTAGTCCTTTATTCTCTCCACATCAGCAAGCATGCGCTCCACGTATGCGGGAAGAGCAAAGCAGCCTTTGTGCAAATTCGTTGTGTAATAGTTGGTCTTGATTCCTAGCTTGTTCCAGGCGTCGGCATCAAGGTCAAGAACCGGACGGTATTTCTTTGATGCAAAACCGAATAGCCAGTAACCTGAAGGATATGTGGGTATGTGTGCCTGATATACGCGGCTTATGGGGAAGCGGTTCACGATACGCATGTGAGCCTTCTGCGTCTCCAGGCGGTCCTCCTCATAGAAGGGGCTCTGATGCTGGTTAACCATGATGCCATCGGCCTTTAGAGCCTTGTAGCAACTACCATAGAACTCACGGGTAAGCAAGCTTTCACCAGGACCGTAGAATCCGGCCGAGTCAACCACAATCAGGTCATACTCATTCTCAATATGGCGTATGTAGCGCAGGGCATTCTCAGTGTAAATAGTTACGCGGGGATCATCAAGTGACTCTGCCATCTCGGGGAAATACTCACGGCAGGCCTGAACAACGCCCTCATTTATCTCAATCAGGTCAATCTGCTGGATAGACTTGTATTTGAGCAGCTCACGTACCACACCTCCGTCACCGGAACCGAATACCAGAACCCTCTCTGCATTGGGATTCACAGCCATCGGAATGTGTGAAAGCATCTCATCATAGATGAACTCATCTCTCTGAGTAAAGATGATGTATCCGTCAACAGCCAGGAAACGACCAAACTCGGGTGACTCAAAGATATCCACCCTACCCAGGTCATTCTCAGCGGTGTAAAGGTGCTTATCGACCTTGACAGAGAACTTGACGTTAGGAGTATGCAACTCAGTAAACCAGAATTCCATAGGCAGTCAGAATCAATATGTTGTACTTTCCTTAATCACATTCAGACGCTCTACCCTCTCATCCTCCGGGCCTGTAAGCTGACATCCCTTCTCCTTTGCGTAGAGTATATAGTCGATAATTTCCTGCGTAATGCGCTCACCCGGGGCCAGGATAGGAATTCCGGGAGGATAACACATCACGAATTCCGTACATATACGTCCGTTGGTCTCGCGTATGGGAATCATCTCCTCCTTGGGAGCATAGAAAGCCTCCTGCGGAGTCATGACCACTGACGGATTGATGTACTCATGGTCAAACAGGCCTGAACGGTCCTTGCTGTAACGGCGCTTCACATCAACCAGCGCACTCACCAGGCGCTCAACCTCGCGCATACGGTCACCTATAGATATGTATGCCAGCACGTTACCCATGTCACCCAGCTCCAGCTGGATGTCATACTCGTCACGCAACAGGTCATAAACCTCAATGCCTGCAAGGCCGATATCCAGAGTATAGACGGTCAGTTTGGTGGGGTCAAAGTCAAATACGCTGTCACCATTTATCAGTTCCTTGCCATATGCGTAATAGCCGCCAATCTTGTTAATCTCAGTGCGTGCGTAATTTGCAATACGCATCACCTCGGCAAAGAGTTCCTTACCGCGCAGGGCAAGGTTGCGGCGTGATATGTCAAGACTTGAAATAAGCAGATATGATGCGCTTGTGGTCTGTGTGAGGTTTATCACCTGGCGCACATAACCGGCGCTCACATCAGGGCCTGTAAGCAGGAATGAGCTCTGTGTAAGGCTGCCGCCTGACTTATGCATTGAAACCGATGCCATATCGGCCCCCGCAGCCATAGCGGTTATAGGCATGTCCTCACCAAAATAAAAATGTGTTCCGTGAGCCTCATCAACCAGCACCATCATTCCGTGCTCGTGAGCAAGCTCAACAATCTTCTTCAAGTTGGAGCAAATTCCATAATACGTGGGGTTGTTCACCAGGATGGCCTTTGCCTCAGGGTTCTCCTCAATGGCGCGCTCCACCTGTGATATCTTCATGCCCAAGGCTATACCCAGACGGCTGTCTGTATCGGGATTAACGTAAATGGGGGTTGCGCCGTTCACAACCAGGGCGTTGATGACGCTGCGGTGCACGTTACGCGGCAGGATTATCTTCTCACCGCTTTTGCAGGCTGTAAGCACCATAGTCTGTACGGCACTTGTGGTTCCGCCCACCATAAGGAATGCGTGTGCTGCACCGAATGCCTCAGCTGCCAGTTCTTCGGCCTCTTTGATTACTGAAATGGGATGACAGAGGTTGTCAAGGGGTTTCATTGAGTTTACATCCAACTCAACGCACTGCTTACCCAGCAGTGAAACCAGTTCAGGGTTACCCCTACCTCTTTTGTGACCGGGTACATCAAACGGTACCACTCTGTTCCTGCGGAACTCCTGCAGAGCTTCATAAACGGGAGCTTTTCGCTGATCCATCTACTGCAAAACGTTTTAAAAAGTTCAACCATCCTGCCTTTTCCTGACCCCTTTGTGACGGGAGACAAAAAAAGACATAAACAATAAAACCTCTCTTGTTTACGTCTTCGGTACGCGGGCAGTAATGCCTTAAAGTACTTTCAAATCAGAGTCTATATAGTAAACAAATACTTTTACTACTCTTCTTATTGACCGTTTTCCAAGTCGGGCGGTTATTAAAAACCTCGGTTATAAAGTAACCAACTTTAAAAAAAGGGGTACGTTACCGTACACAATGTGCGTTATGCGCACAACTCAATAATAGGAAAACTCTGATTCAATCCATTCTGCTTTCCTGACCGCAAAGTTACTGCTTTTTTATTACCTCCCAACCTTTTTATAAAAAAAGTGTGCAATTGGGGACAGACCCCTTTTGCACATTTTGAAATAGAATCAGGATAGCAGATAAAACAAGAATGTGCAAAAGGGGTCTGTCCCCAATTGCACATTTTTGTCGGGATGAAAGGATTCGAACCTTCGACCACCTGGTCCCAAACCAGGCATTCTAACCGGACTGAACTACATCCCGAAAGCCTTTCTTATCTGAAAAGCGGTGCAAAGGTACGCTTTTAAGTCAGAATCAGCAAATATTTTTTACTTCAGAATCTCGTAGGCCTTGAAGCACTTTACGAGCTTCTCGGTTGCTATGTCTATCTGCTCTTTGGTGTGGGTAGCCATCAGAGAAAAGCGGATCAGGGTATCCTCGGGGGCGCAGGCAGGCGGAATAACCGGATTCACGAACACACCCTCCTCAAACAGCATCTTTGTAATATAGAAGGTCTTGTAGAAATCCCTGATATAGAGCGGAATAATAGGCGTCGAAGTCTTGCCTATCTCAAATCCCAGCTGGCGGAAATTGTTCAGGGCATAATCTGTAAGTTCCCAAAGACGTTCTATGCGCTCAGGCTCATTCTTCATTATCTGCAAGGCTGCACGTGCCGCCGCAGTAGCAGCAGGAGTATTGCTGGCACTGAATATGTATGAGCGTGAGTGATGGCGCACCCAGTTGATTATCTCCTTATCGGCAGCGATGAATCCGCCTATTGCAGCCAAGGATTTGCTGAATGTACCCATTATGATCTCCACCTGATCAGTCAGACCGTAATGGTTGCAGACGCCGCGTCCGTGGTCACCCATAACGCCAAGTCCGTGAGCCTCATCCACCATAACGCAGCAGTTGTACTTGTCCTTGAGAGCCACAATACCCGGCAGGTCTGCCAGATCGCCCTCCATGCTGAACACGCCGTCCACTACAACCAGTTTGAGTGAATCCGGCTCACAACGCTGCAGAGTCTTCTCCAGCGAAGCCATATCGTTATGCTTGAACTTGAGCGGCTTGGCAAATGAAAGACGGCGGCCATCTACAATTGATGCATGGTCCAGATCATCACAGATAACATAGTCATCACGCCCCATAAGGCAGGAGATGGTACCCAGATTGGTCTGGAAACCGGTAGAGAAGATCATCGCCTCTTCCTTGCCTACAAACTCGGCAAGTTCAGCCTCAAACTCCTTGTGAAGGTCCAATGTGCCGTTAAGATAACGGGAACCCGCGCAACCGGTACCATATTTCCTGGCTGCCTCAACAGCAGCTTCAATAACCTTAGGATGGTTGGTCAGCCCCAGATAAGAATTGGAACCGAACATCAGGACCTTGCGGCCCTCCATTATCACCTCAGTATCCTGCTGGCTTGAAATACATCTGTGGTACGGGTAGATACCCTGTGCCTTGCCTTCCTGAGGAAGGGTGTACGCAGCACATCTTTCGCTAAGTTTGTTCATAACGGCGCAAAATTAGTCAATTTGCCGAAAGGTGCAACCAAATTTTCTTATCTTCGCAAATGGTTTATGCCGATGTCATGAATATAAAAAGGAAAATAGTATTCGTCTATAACCCGATATCCGGAAGCCGCCGGCTTATCCCGGTCCTTCCTATTATAGAACGGTTTGTAAACCGCGACCTATATGACTACAGCATAGTTTCCACTGAATACAAGGGACATGCCACGGAGCTTGCTCGTAAGTACGCCGCCAAACAGTATGATGCCGTCATTGCCGTAGGAGGTGACGGAACCGTGAATGAGGTTGGCTGCGGGCTTATCGGAACAGATACCGCGCTTGGCATTATCCCATGTGGTTCAGGTAACGGACTGGCCAGGCATCTGGGCATACCCATGGACCCTTTCAAAGCAGTAAAATGGCTTGACAAATCCATATTCACTGAGATTGATTACGGAATGATGGGTGACCAGCCTTTCTTCTGCACCTGCGGAGTGGGATTTGACGCCAAGGTGAGCGATTCCTTCTCAAAAGCCGGTTCACGCGGAGTGCTTACATACTTGGAGAGCATAATGAAGGAGATTGCCACATATCACAATGAGACCTACAAGCTCTCCTTTGACAAATCAAGTGAAACCTTTGAAGCCTTTTTCATAACCTGCGCCAATGCAGACCAATGGGGTAACAATGCATATATCGCCCCCACAGCATCGCTCCAGGACGGTATTCTGGATGTGATAGCCGCCCACCCCTTCAATGTGGTCGATGCTCCGTTGATTGCCTTCCAGCTATTCAATAAACAGATTCACAAGAATCCCAAAGTAAGTGTCCGGAAATGTCGCGGAGTGACCATTACCCGTGACTCAGATGGCCCTGCCCATTATGACGGAGAGCCGGTAATGCTGGGCAAGGAGATACATATTGAGATCGTATCCAGAGGACTTAAGGTTCTTATCCCCGACAGACATCGAGGCATCTAGTACTTCAAGTAAAAATCCCTTACAAGATTAATATACCCGGCGGTCTCTTTCCCGTCAGTTCCGCATATTTCAAGTATACCTGTTTTAAGAGTCGGACTATTTCTTTTGAACGCCACAAGTGACCGCTTAGGTTCCTTGCCCGGTGCAGTTACCACATCCGTTCTCATACACAAATCAAGACCTTGCACCGCAGCGAATCTAATAAACTCACCCACTGAATCATAAGGCAGAACAAGGCAAAGCATACCGTCATCAGCAAGCAGTTTTGCCGCACATAAGGCTAGAGTCTCATAGCTCAGCGCATCATTATGACGTGCCGTATTGCGTCCGGAATCAGGGCTCCTTAGGGAATCACGGAAATACGGTGGGTTACATACTATTCTGTCAAACCTGGATTCAGTCACAAATGACGCAATATCAGCACATTCCACTTTTACAGAATCTGCCCAAGGTGAACCGGTCACATTCTGACGGGCCTGCTCTGCCGCATCGGGGTCTATCTCTACAGCTATCACCCTGCCCGCCCCACGCTGCGCGGCCATCAAGGCTATCAGGCCTGTCCCGGTGCCAATATCAAGCACGCCGCATCCCGCATGGACAGGAAACCATGCTCCAAGCAGCACGCCGTCAGTGCCCACTTTCATGGAACAACGCTCCTGCTCAATGTTGAACTGTTTGAATCTGAACCAGCTGTTAGACATAGGATAGATACTCTTTTCCGGGCACAAATGTACTTTTTTTGTTTTATTCACGGGTTTTGACAGGGCAAAATACACGCACATGCGCGCAAATCATTAATTTTGCAGATTGTTTACAAGATTATATATGTTCACAAGAAAGAAGTCTGAAGATACTTTTGATGAATCCAACCCGTCATTCTCTATGATTGCCGATTTTGACGGTAATGAGAGCGGACTGTTTGAATCAGATCTGGATGATGTGGTACCCGTGCTTCCACTCAGGAACATGGTGCTGTTCCCCACTGTTGTAATGCCGGTTACCGTTGGACGCAAATCATCACTCAAACTCATACAGAATGCCTCATCAGACGGCAAGCAGATTGCAGTTTTCTGCCAGAAAGACCCCGATACTGAGAATCCCGGCCTCAACGACCTCTATTCAGTAGGTGTGCTGGCTAAAGTAATACGTGTATTTGACATGCCTGACCAGACCACAACAGTGGTGCTTCAGGGTATGCAACGCATCAAGCTCAAGAGCATCATAGATGACACCCCTTACCTGATAGGTACGGCTGAGCTTTTCCCGGAGGTATTGCCCCCCACCCGCAGTAAGGAGTTCAAGGCAATAGTTGATTCCTGCAAGGATGCCGCAATAAAGTATGTAAAGCTGTCTGACAACATACAGCCTGACGCAGCATTCGCGCTCAAGAACATATCCAACGGACTGTTCCTGACGAACTTCATCTGCGCGAACCTGCCTTTTGACATCAAGGAAAAAGCACGCCTGCTGCGTGAGGCCACCTGCTCAAACCGTGCCCTGAGCCTGCTCTCACTGCTTAACCGTGAGATTCAGCTGGCCGAGCTCAAGATGAGCATACAGCGCCGCACGCATGAAGATATTGACAAGCAGCAGAAAGAGTATTTCCTGCAGCAGGAGCTCAAGAACATTCAGGATGAGCTGGGCGGAAGCGTTCAGGATCAGGATATTGAAGAGATGCGTATGCAGGCTAACCAGAAGAAATGGAGCGCCGATGTTCGCAAGATCTTTGACAAGGAGCTCATCAAGCTGGAGCGCACCAACTCACAGTCACCTGACTACAACGTTCAGCTTTCATATCTGCAGACTGTACTGAACCTCCCGTGGGGTGAATACACCAGGGATAACCTTGATATGGCTAACGCCCGCAAGGCTCTTGACAAGGACCATTACGGACTGGAAAAGGTTAAGGAGCGCATCCTGGAACACCTGGCAGTTATGAAGCTGCGCGGTGATTTCAAATCACCTATACTCTGCCTCTACGGCCCTCCCGGAGTCGGTAAGACATCACTGGGACTCTCCATTGCAAACGCCCTGAAACGCAAATACGTGCGTGTTTCACTGGGCGGATTGCATGATGAGGCTGAGATCCGCGGCCACCGCAAGACCTACATAGGCGCCATGCCCGGCCGTATCATCAAGGGCCTGACCAAGGCCGGCTCATCAAACCCTGTCTTTATTCTCGATGAAATCGATAAGGTTAGCCAGATGACCAATCAGGGCGATCCTTCATCGGCCCTGCTGGAGGTTCTTGACCCGGAGCAGAACGTGGCATTCCACGATAATTATCTGGACATTGACTATGACCTCTCAAAGGTTATGTTCATAGCTACCGCCAACAATATCAACACCATACCCGCTCCGCTGCTGGACCGCATGGAGCTGATTGAGGTGAGCGGATACATCACGGAAGAGAAGATTGAGATAGCCAAGCGCCACCTCATACCCAAGGAGATGGAGGCCAACGGCCTTAAGAAAGGCTCCCTAAATATCACTAAGCCTGCAATTGAGGCTATCATTGAAAGCTATACCCGTGAATCGGGCGTGCGTGAACTTGACAAGAAGATTGGCAAGATATGCCGTAAGACCGCTTGCAAGTACGCAAATGATGCCGATTTCGGAAAAATGACGGTGAAACCGGCAGATCTCAAGGAGCTGCTTGGTACCAAGCCCTACTCCCGTGACAAATATCAGGGGAATGACTATGCAGGTGTGGTGACAGGTCTGGCATGGACTGCCGTAGGCGGTGAGATTCTCTTTGTAGAGACCAGCCTGAGCCGCGGCAAGGAGGGCAAACTCACCCTTACCGGTAATCTGGGTGATGTAATGAAAGAGTCAGCAATGCTGGCTATGGAGTATATCCGCGCCCACGCCAAGCTGCTCAATCTGGATCCCGCCGTATTCAACTCATGGAACGTACATATCCATGTTCCTGAGGGCGCTATACCCAAGGACGGCCCGTCGGCAGGTATCACTATGGCTACGTCTATAGCATCGGCCTTTACACAGCGCAAGGTACGTGCCAACCTGGCTATGACAGGTGAGATTACCCTGCGCGGCAAGGTTCTGCCCGTGGGCGGCATACGCGAGAAGATTCTGGCCGCCAAGCGTGCAGGAATAACTGATATCATTCTCTGCTCAGAGAACAAGCGTGACATTGAGGAGATTCCTGCTGAGTACCTGAGTGGCGTGGAGTTCCACTATGTAAGCAACATAAGTGAGGTGTGGAAGATAGCCCTTCTGGATGAGAAGGTATCTGATGCACAGGAGATAGTCCCTATTCAGCAACCTGAAAAGCAGTAAGGAATTGAAAGGATTGACATTTGAACTTCAGCACACTGACGCTACCAGTCACGCCCGCGCCGGAAAGATAACGACCGGACACGGTGTGATAGAGACCCCCATTTTCATGCCTGTGGGCACTGTGGGATCTGTCAAGGCAGTACAGGTACCTGAGCTCAAGAATGACATAAAGGCTCAGATTATACTGGGTAACACCTACCATCTGTACCTGCGTCCGGGACTTGATGTCCTTGAAAAAGCCGGTGGATTGCATAAATTCAACAGCGTTGACCTGCCCATGCTCACTGACAGCGGCGGCTTCCAGGTGTTCTCACTTACCGGCCTGCGCAAGATGACAGAAGAGGGCGTGACATTCCAGTCACACATAGACGGTTCACGCCATCTGTTCACCCCGGAGCGCGTTATGGACATTGAGCGCAGCATAGGTGCAGACATCATGATGGCTTTCGATGAGTGCTGTCCCGGCGATGCGGACTACAAGTACGCCAAGAAATCAATGGAGCGCACCCACCGCTGGCTTGACCGCTGTGTGCAGCGTTTCAGTGAGACTGAGCCCAAGTACGGCTACCATCAGTCACTGTTCCCTATCGTTCAGGGCTGCGTATATAAGGATCTGCGCTCAGCATCGGCTGAATATATTGCGTCAAAAGGCGCTGAGGGCAATGCTATAGGCGGACTTGCCGTAGGTGAGCCCACAGAGGTTATGTATGAGATGATTGACCTTGTTCACGGCATCCTGCCGCAGGACAAGCCGCGTTACCTTATGGGCGTAGGCACACCAGCCAACATACTTGAGGCAATAGCTCTGGGTGTTGATATGTTTGACTGCGTAATGCCCACCCGCAACGGCCGTAACGCAATGCTGTTTACCAAAGACGGCATAATAAACATACGCAACAAGAAATGGGAGGATGCCTTTGAGCCCGTTGAAGCCGACGGTGCATCATACGTGGATACGCTCTACACAAAGGCTTACCTGCACCATCTGTTCAAGGCACAGGAGTATCTGGCCCTGCAGATAGCATCCCTGCACAACCTGGCCTTCTACCTGTGGCTGGTTCGTGAGGCACGCAAGCACATTCTGGCTGATGACTATCACGCATGGAAGGACATTATGGTAAGACGTGTAATGCAACGCATATAATCAGTTACTATGGCAAACCCTATCAGACATAGACTGCTCAAAAAGCTTGACTGGTACATCATAAAGAAGTTCCTGGGTACATACTTCTTTACCATTGCGCTGATTATCATCATCATGGTGGTATTTGATTACAATGAGCATATTGACAAGCTCAACAAGGCCACCGCCCATGAGATCATATTTGAGTACTATCTCAACTTTATACCCTACTTCATAAACATGTTCAGCCCCCTGTTCGTGTTTATCGCCATCATATTCTTTACATCAAAACTGGCTGAGAACTCTGAGATAATTGCCATGTTCTCCACAGGCATGAGTTTCAAGCGTATGATGGTGCCCTATCTGCTTTCGGCCGCTTTCATCGCCTGTTTCACCCTATACCTGGGTTCTCAGGTCATTCCTAAAGGCAGTATAACAAGGCTCAACTTTGAGTCCCGATACAAGATGAGCCATTACAACCGTGACAACTCTGACGGCACGTATAACATTCAGTTGGAAGTTGAAGAGGGTGTGATAGCATACATAGAGAATTTCCAGAAATACAACATGACCGGCTACCGTTTTGCGCTGGATAAGTTTGAAGGAAAGAAGCTGGTATCCCATATGACGGCCAGAAGCATAGCTTATGATACCCTTTCAACGGAAAAGTATCACTGGACAGCAAAGAACTACATGATCCGTGACCTGTCGGGTACCATTGAGACCATCAGCCAGGGCAGTCAGATGGATACCATCATTCACTTTGAGCCGGCAGACTTCCTCATTACCAACGGACAGCAGGAGACTATGTCATCGGCAGAACTGAGGGAGTACATCAACCGTCAGAAAGAACGCGGACTGGGCAATATTCAGGACTTTGAAATTGAGTACCACAAGCGATATGCCATGTCATTCGCGGCATTCATCCTGACAATCATAGGCGTATCACTCTCCAGCCGCAAGCGTAAGGGTGGCATGGGTCTGTATCTTGGTATAGGACTTGGACTTAGCTTTGGCTACATACTGTTCCAGACAGTATCATCAAACTTTGCCATAACCGGCTCCATGTCTGCTTTCTGGGCTGAATGGTTGCCTAATATCATATACTTGCCTATAGCGGTATTCTTATACATAAAAGCACCTAAATAACTTTTATCATGAGATTTGATGAATTTGATTTCCAGCCTGCGTTGCTGGACGCAATTGACTCCATGAACTTTAAGGAATGCACTCCTATCCAGGAGAAAGCCATTCCATATCTTCTTGAGGGACGTGACCTTATAGGCATAGCACAAACCGGAACCGGCAAGACAGCTGCATACCTGCTGCCTGTACTTGACAAGCTTTCATCGGGACAGTATCCCGAAGGCTCGGTTAACTGCCTCATCATGGTCCCCACCCGTGAACTCGCGCAACAGATTGACCAGCAGGTTGAAGGTTTCTCATACTTTACCAATATATCCGGCACTGCCGTCTACGGCGGTAATGACGGCATACGCTTTGAGCAGGAAAAGCGCGGTTTCGCAATGGGTACTGATATCGTTGTGGCCACCCCGGGGCGCCTTATCAGCCACATCAGTCTGGGTAATGTTGACCTGTCAAAAGTTTCATTCTTTATTCTGGATGAAGCTGACCGCATGCTTGACATGGGTTTCTATGATGACATCATGCAGATTGTAAAGCAGCTGCCTGCCAAGCGCCAGAACATGCTGTTCAGCGCCACCATGCCGCAGGAGATCCAGAACATGGCACGCACCATCCTGCATAATCCCGTTGAAGTGAAACTGGCTGTATCCAAGCCTGCCGATAAGATTCTGCAAGCCGCATACGTATGCTATGAAGCTCAGAAACTGCCTATCATACAAAGTCTGTTCAGTAACAACGCGCCCAAGCGTGTCATAGCATTTGCATCATCCAAACTTAAGGTAAAGGAGATAACCAAATCACTGCGCCGCCTGGGCCTCAATGTAGGTGAGATGCACTCTGACCTCACTCAAGCAGAACGTGATGACATAATGCACCGCTTCCGCAACGGCCACATTAACATCCTTGTAGCAACCGATATCGTATCACGCGGAATAGACATTGATGATATAGACCTGGTGCTGAACTTTGACGTGCCGCAGGATCCTGAGGATTATGTACACCGCATAGGCCGTACCGCCCGTGCCGGCGCTGAGGGCTGCGCCATCACATTCATAAGCTTGGACGATCAGTCCCGCTTCCACCACATAGAAAAGTTCCTGGGCAAGGACGTTTACAAAGTCCCCCTGCCCCCAGAACTCGGCGAAGCTCCCGCCTACGCACCAGCCCGCCCTAAGACCTTTCACAAGGGTAAACGCCCTTTCTTCCGTAAGAAGAATTAATATTGTTCTTTGTCGTTGGGGAAATCGCAGTTCTTTACGTCTTCAACGTATCTGCCTACTGCGTCAGTGATAGTCTCAAAGAGGTTGGCATAGCGGCGCAGGAAACGCGGGCTGAACTCATTGTTCATGCCCAGCATATCGGCGCATACCAGTACCTGACCGTCAACACCGCCGCCGGCACCGATACCGATGATAGGAATTGAGACCTCCTTTGATACACGCTCTGCCAGTTTGGCGGGAATCTTCTCAAGTACTATAGAGAAACAGCCTACCTCCTCTAGTTTATGGGCATCGGATATAAGCTTCTTAGCCTCAGCCTCCTCCTTGGCGCGTACAGCATATGTACCGAATTTATTGATGGATTGGGGAGTCAGACCCAGGTGCCCCATAACAGGAATGCCTGCATTGATGATATGACGTACTGAAGGCAGGATCTCCTCACCACCCTCCAGCTTGAGAGCATCGGCATGAGATACCTTCATTATCTTGATGGCGTTTGTAACAGCCTCTGAGTCATTGATCTGATATGTACCGAACGGCATGTCAACCACCACGAGGGCGCGCTGAACACCGCGTACAACTGACTTGGCGTGATATATCATCTGGTCAAGTGTAATGGGCAGTGTGGTCTGATTACCGGCCATAACGTTTGATGCCGAATCACCTACCAGAATAACGTCAATGCCGGCCCCATCGACCATCTTGGCCATAGTGTAGTCATAAGCCGTAAGCATTGCAATTTTCTCACCACGCTGTTTCATCTCCCTGAGACGCTGTGTGGTCACTTTTCTCTTGTCCTCAGTAATATATCCCATAATAACTTATGTAATAATTGGACCGCGAAGATAATGCTTTTATCAAACGGATTCACTAATTTTGGATAGTTTATACCCCTATGGATAACAAATCGCACTTTACTGTGTACAAAGCATCGGCCGGATCAGGCAAAACTTTCCGTCTGGCCGTGCAATATATCACCATGCTTGTCAAGGAGCCTGAGAGCTACCGCCATATTCTTGCCGTAACATTCACAAACAAGGCTACGGCCGAGATGAAACAGCGCATTCTATCGCAACTTTACGGCATAGGCCACAACCTGCCGGGCTCAGCAAGCTACTATGATGAGGTTAAGAAAGCCCTCACCTACAATGAGCAGACCATACGCCACAATGCCTTGATAGCGCTTGACATGATTCTGCAAGACTACGGCCGGTTCCGTGTAGAGACCATTGACAGTTTCTTCCAGACTGTGCTGCGCAGCCTGGCCCGCGAGCTCCACATAGGCGCAAACCTAACGCTTGAACTTGACACTGAGGTTGTTATTGACGAGGCTGTTGACTCATTCCTGGCAAACGTTGAGCAGGATTCGGCCGATAAACGCAACGTGATGGAGTTTGTTGAGAACAACATTGAGAATGACCGCAGCTGGTCTATTGACGGTACTCTCAAGAAGTTCTCACAGGAGCTGTTTCGAGAGATATTCATGGAGCGTGGCGACGAGCTGCGCCGGATACTCTCCCAGCCTGGCGCCGTGGCCGATTACAAACGCAATCTGACATTGGCCCGTGACAGTGTTCTGCCCGGCATCGTTGAGAGAGTGAAGGCTACCGGCCAGGATATGATTGGGGCCATTTCATCGGCGGGTTCAACAGTTGAGGATCTTAACAGATACGTTAAGCCGTTAGTCCAGAAGATTGCCGACGGTACATTTGTTGACATGGACCTCAAGGGCAAGACCCTGGGCAATTGCCTTGAAGACCCAGACAAGTTCTATGACAAGGGAACACTCAAGAAATCACCACATCTGTCAAACCTGGCTCAGGAACGGCTCTCGCCCCTGCTTTCAAAAGCCAAGGATCTGTATGATGAATATAACTACAACCGCAACTCATTTGACGGCGCGCTGCAATACATCCACGAGTTGAGCCTGCTGCTGGGCATTCGTGCAGAGATAGACCGTCAGAGTCAGGAGCAGGGCCGCTTTATTCTGGCCGACACACCGCAACTGCTCAGCAAACTGTCCGGCAGCGACACATCATTCGTTTATGAAAAGACCGGCAGCTTTATAGAGCACCTTATGATAGATGAGTTTCAGGACACCTCACGCCTACAGTGGGGTAACCTACGGCTGCTGCTCTGGGAGTGCCTCTCCATAGGCAAGGACTGTCTTGTGGTGGGTGATGTCAAGCAGTCCATCTACCGCTGGCGCAACAGTGACTGGGATATCCTCAACTCCAGGATGGAGAAGGAACTGGCCACCTACAACCCGCAGGTCATTCCCATGGAGAGCAATTACCGCAGCCATCAGAACGTTATTGATTTCAACAACGCCCTGTTTCCAAAGGCTGTGGAGATGATGCAGATGCACTACAACGGTCAGACCGGCACCAGTTACCCCGCCATCGAGGCTGCCTACAACGAGGTTGAACAGGTTAGTCCCAAAGCTGACGGCCAAGGTTACGTCTATGTCATGGCCCAAGGTAAGAAAGACAAAAAAAACGATAAGAGTCAAGAGGATCAGGAAGATTCTGCCGATAAAATATTCCAACAAATTGAGGAACAGCTGGACAATCTTACCCAAGCCGGAGTAGAACAGACAGACATAGCTATTCTGTGCCGTTACAGCAGTCAGATAGCAGCTATCGCCGAGTGGTTTGCAACAAACCGCCCGGAGTACCGCATGATATCAAGCGAGGCCTTCCAGCTGGCATCATCGGTATCAGTCCGCATACTCATCAACGCCTTGCGCTGGCTCACAGACAAGACCAACAACGTAGCCTTGGCACAGCTTGTATGGGAGCGTGAGTGCGAGATAGTCAAGTCCGGGCTCCCGTTTGACAGCCTTATGGCACATGGACTTGAAGCCTACCTGCCAAAGGTTTTCCTTGATGAATTGGAGTCACTGCGCCACCTGCCGCTCTATGAACTGACAGAGAAACTATACTCCATCCTGGAACTGGAACGCATAGAAGGACAGGACCAGTATGTGATGACCCTTTTTGATACCATCTGCCAATGGGTGAGCCGCAACCCCGGTGAGCCATCGGCTTTCCTTACAGAATGGGACGAAAAACTGTACAAGACCCCTATTCCCGCAACCGATGCCAACGGCATACGCCTGCTCACCATCCACAGGTCAAAGGGATTGGAGTTCCACACCGTCATCGTGCCCTATTGCAACTGGGAGGTTATTGACTACCGCCACAACGAACGAATCTGGACTACCCCCACTGTTGACCCTTTCAAGGGCATGCCACTGCTGCCCATAGGATTCAGCAAAAGTTTGGCAAACTCCGTATTCAACGAAGAATTCAAGCAGGAGGCAGGGTTACAGACAGTTGATAATCTGAACCTTCTTTACGTTGCCCTGACCAGAGCTACAAGCAACCTCATAGTACTGAGCCCGCAGGGAAAAGTAACCACAATGACTGACGTACTAATCTACGCCCTGTCAGCAGCCTTTGATTGCATCCCCCATGATCAGAACATCTACATCTATGAGAGAGGCCAGATAATGCCACACCAAGAGAAAGAGAGCGAGACAACAGACAACCCCTTTGAACTAAGGCCCACAGCCCAGGATCTGCAGTTGCGCTCCTACCCCATAAACGCCAGGTTCCGCCAATCAGGCGAGTCCACACGTTTTGTCCACTCCACCGATGACCCCGATGACCGCCAAGAGGAGTACATCCAGACCGGTAAACTGATGCACGGCATATTTGCCGCCATCCGCACCATGCAGGACATCGACCCACAGATAGAAAGCATGTTAAGCCAAGGTCTGATAGAGACCGCCCGTAAGGCCGATGACATCCGCAAGATGATTCACACGCACATAGATGCATCGGGCGTACAGTCCTGGTTTGACGGTTCCTACACCCTGTTCAACGAGGCCTCCATCATCTACCGTGACGGAGGCGTGCTCCAGACCCGCCGCCCCGACCGCGTAATGATAAGACCTGACGGCAGTGCCATAATAGTGGACTTTAAATTCGGCCGCGAACGTGAGGAGTACCTCTACCAGGTTCGCGAGTATATGGACCTGCTACGAAAAATGGGCTATCCGCAAGTGGAAGGCCATATCTGGTATGTCTACGCCAACAAGATAATAGACTGCTAATTAATTACTAACCTTATAAATAAGACTTTATGAAAGACTTTAATTATTTCGCTCCAACAGAAGTAGTATTCGGTAAGAAATCCGAAGAACAGGTTGCCCAACTTGTACGCAAATACGGCGGCACCAAAGTATTGGTTCATTATGGCGGCAAAAGCGCCGCCAAATCAGGCTTACTTGACAAGATAGAACGTCTGCTCACTGAAGGCGGTATAGAATATGTCACTCTGGGCGGCGTTGTGCCCAACCCCAGGCTCTCAAAAGTGCATGAAGGCATTGAACTGTGCCGCAAGGAGAAGGTTGACTTTATCCTGGCTGTAGGCGGCGGAAGCGTAATAGACTCATCCAAGGCCATAGCGTACGGCGTTCCCTATGACGGTGAGGTGTGGGATGTATATCTGCAGAAATACACTCCCGTTACCAGCCTGCCGGTAGCATCGGTCCTGACCATTCCTGCAGCCGGAAGCGAGATGAGTGAATCAAGCGTCATCACCAATGAGGACGGCGATGTCAAGATAGGCTACTCCAACAACCTGTGCCGCCCCAAGTTCGCCATCATGAACCCCGAGCGAACCTACACCCTGCCAGCGTATCAGACTGCTGCAGGCGTGACTGACATAATGATGCACACCATGGAGCGTTATTTCTCACATGATGATGACATGAACCTGACTGACACCATGGCCGAGGCTCTGCTGCGCACAATGATGGAATGCGCCCCCATTGTGCTCCGTGAGCCCGAAAACTACCGTTACCGCGCACAGATAATGTGGGGAGGCAGCCTGGCTCACAATGACCTTACCGGATGCGGCCGCATAGGCGACTGGGCCACACATCAGCTGGAACATGAGCTGAGCGGTATGTTTGATGTCACCCACGGAGCCGGCCTTGCAGCCATCTGGCCCAGCTGGGCGCGCTACGTCTATAAGTGCAACGTAAGCCGTTTTGTACGCTTTGCCGTCAACGTAATGGGCGTAGAGAATGACTTTACCGATCCCGATGCAACCGCCATCCGCGGCATAGAGGCAATGGAGCGTTTCTACCACTCAATAGGTATGCCCATCAACATCCACGAACTCATAGGCCGTGAAATTACCGATGCTGAGATAAAGGAGATGGTACGCAAGTGCAGTCACGACTACACAATAACCCAAGGCCAGTTCAAGGTACTCACCCCAGATGACATGACCGCGATCTACACTTTGGCAAAATAAAACCACAATTGAATATGAGAAAATCCGTTTTACTTTCCTTAATAGCAGCGTGCTTGCCATTAGTTTCTGTGCAGTGCAAACGCGTCAAGAGTTATGTTCCCAAGGGATACGAGCTTGTATGGCAGGATGAGTTTAACGAGGGTACCGAGCCCGATGCCTCCAAGTGGACACACGTGGTTATGCGTCAAGGCATGGTCAATCACGAGCTCCAGAACTACGTAAACCACCTCACCCCCGCCGGTGCCACCGTGACTGAGGTCAAGGACGGAACCCTGCGCATAAACTGCTTCAAGGAGAATGACAGAGTCTATTCAGGCCGTCTGAACGGAAACGTACGCACCGGCTGGCAGTACGGCTATTTTGAAGCCCGTATCAAACTGCCCAAGGGTAAAGGCACCTGGCCCGCATTCTGGATGATGCCAGCCAACAACCGAATGCCCAACAACGGCTGGCCCCGCTGCGGTGAAATTGACATCATGGAAGAGGTTGGATTTACACCCAACGAGGTGTCTTCATCCATCCACACCCAGGATTACAACCACACCAAGAACACCCATAAGAACCACGCCATGACCATCAAGAATGCCGAGGGAGACTTCCACGTATACTCCCTCCTTTGGACAGAAGATGAGATCATAACCTACGTGGACGGCAAGGAACAACTGCATTTGGAAAAGGCCGTTCTTGGTGAAGACCACGACCAGTGGCCCTTCCACTACCCCTTCCACATAATCCTGAACCTGGCTTGGGGCGGTGACTGGGGCGGCCAGGAAGGCGTTGACGAAGACGCTCTGCCCGTCACCATGGAAGTGGATTACGTCCGGGTTTATCAGCTACCACAGCCATAAATGTTGCCCAAAAGGTTGTAATCATATAACCATTTTGCAAACTTTTCAAATATAAAAGCACAAAAATGAGCGATTTGGAAGAACTGCGTAAGGCTATCGTAAAGTTCACAAAAGAACGTGACTGGGATCAGTTCCATAACGGAAAGGATTTGGCACTGGCTTTGTCTATTGAGGCTTCAGAACTCAACGAAGCTTTTCTATGGAAAGATGCCAAAGATGTGAACGTCGAAAAGGTTAAAGAGGAATTGGCAGACATTTTCAACTACGCAATCCTGATTGCTGATAAATATGATCTTGACATCAAGCAGATTGTCCTGGATAAGCTAAGGCGAAATGCAGAGAAATATCCCGTAGAAAAGGCTTACGGGAGCGCAAAGAAATACAATGAACTATAACGGCAAATGATAGTATACAACGATACAAAAAGCCAATTTGTTTCTGACGTCAGGTTTGGCTTCATTGAAGATAAGATAAAATCCTGTATACGTCAAAAGGGATTGAATGCCGGTCAGGATAAAGAATACGAATCTTGGCATAACTCCATGCAGTTTATGCGCAACATCGTGGACGATCAGGAGATTGATGATAATGTCAGGATTGCCATAGAATACAATATTCCTTTAACTTCAAAACGAGTCGACTTTATCATAAGCGGTTCTGATTCTACTGGCAATGACAATGTAGTCATAGTAGAGCTTAAGCAATGGAAAGAGGCGGAGATTGTTGATGACGATATGCATTACTGCGTTAAGACAGACGTTGGTAAACACGGCAATATTGTTCCACACCCTTCGTATCAGGCTTATTCTTATGCCCGAACCATTTATAACAACTGCCAAACTATAACTGATAACTCAATCAACCTTGCACCTTGCGCATACCTGCATAACTTCAAACCTGAAAAGAAGTATGTTTTAGAGGCGCCCATTTATAAAGAATGGACCGATGAGGCTCCGTTCTTCATCAAGAACCAAGTAGCGGAGTTCAACGAATTCGTAAAGAAATACGTTACAAGGCGTTCAATAAAAGGTGACCTCCTTTATTTTATCGATCAAGGACGCATAAAACCCACAAAGGCTCTTCAGGATACACTAGTATCTATGGTTGAAGGCAACAAGGAATTCGTATTGCTTGATGAACAGATTGTCATTTACGACATGTGCCTTAAAACAATGACACAATGCCTGTCTGACGGCAAAAAACGCACCATTGTAATTCAAGGCGGACCAGGTACCGGCAAATCAGTACTTGCGGTTAACTTACTAATGGAGTTTATCAAGCGCGAATTAAACACTAGTTATGTTACCAAAAACAGCGCTCCGCGTGAAGCATTCCTGAGTATCTTGACCAACGCAAATGTCAAGAAGATGGTTGATATCAAGCAACTGTTCCGTTCGCCGTTCAATCTTGCCTCCTGCCCGCAAAACATATACGATTGTCTGATTGTGGATGAGGCCCATCGCCTTGTAAAAAAGATGTATGGTGATTGGTCTGGCGAGAATCAGGTAAAAGAGAGCATCAATGCAGCGTTACTCACTGTTTTCATGCTGGATGAAGACCAGGCGGTAACTACAAAAGATATCGGATCTGTTGATGAAATAAAGTATTGGTGTAATCAACTCGACAGCCGGATGATAATGAACGAGTCAACTCGCCTGACATCCCAATTCAGGTGTAATGGCTCCAGTGCATATATTCAGTTCATTGACCAAATGCTTCAACGCAGCGAAGAATATATCGACATAGATTTTGCCGAGATGGATTACGATTTCAGGGTGTTTGATGACCCCAATGAAATGCGCGATGAGCTCAGGAAAAAGAACGAAATCAACAACAAGGCACGAATGGTAGCTGGCTATTGTTACGACTGGAATGTAAAGAATGGCCGCGGAGAATATGATATTTATCTGCCGAATGGCTTTAAAGCAAAATGGAATCTTGTAAATGATAAGATTTGGGCTATAAATCCTAAATCATTTGAGGAAGTAGGATGCATACATACCGCTCAAGGTTTGGAATTTGATTATGTAGGTGTCTTTATCGGCAAAGATTTGACATATGATGTGTCTACAGAAAAGATAAAGACAAATCAAACTGCAATCTCAACAGACGACAAATCTTCAGGTATCAGATCTTTAAGAGATAATGAGAAAGCACACAAATTGATTCTCAACACATACAAGACTCTACTGACACGAGGACAGAAAGGCTGCTATGTGTATTGTGAAGATAAAGCGTTGGCAGATTATATACGCCAGATGCTGGCTAAACAATATGATTTGGCAAATACCATACACATGGAACCCGTTGTTGATCAAAATGTCAAATACATTGATTTCCTTCCCGTTTATTCCATCAAAGCTGCATGCGGATATTTTGAAGATAGCTCAATTATTCCGGATGAGGAAGCTGAAGGTTGGGTGGACATTAGTAATGCTGGCATAAAAGCCAACAAGAACATGTTCGCAGTTCACGCTGTAGGAGATTCAATGCTGCCCATAATAAAGAATGGAGATTTGTGCGTGTTTGAATTATATGGTCCAAATAATGCAGGATCAAGAAATGGCGAGATTGTCTTAACGGAATGTCCAGACAAGGATTCAGACACCAATTGTCATTATACCATCAAAAAGTATCATAGTGAAAAGCAACAAAACGAGGATGGCGCATTGGTACATACAAGCATAAAACTCGTTCCGCTGAATAAGGACTATGATGTGATTGAACTGGACGAAGATACTGAGTACAGAACTGTTGGTATACTGAAATGCGTATTGAGTAATTAAATGTCACTCCCCAAATTCATAATAACCAGAGACGGAGTCCTGCGCCTGGGAATGGTAAATCAGCACAAGGACCTGCTGCAACCAGAAGATGATTGCATCGGCGGAGGGTACTATCAGTTTGACTTTACCTGCAACCGCATGATACTGGACCGGGCGTCGTATGACTTTGGGGTACCGCGGTGGCATTTGCTGGAGACTCTCAGGGTGCCGGCGGTTTATCGCGGACTGCGCATCGTGTACAGGTATGAGGATGATTTCCATGAGGATCTCCAGGTGAGTGATGAACTTAAGATAGAGTATTACGAATAACCGATGAAAAGAGTAATAATCATATTCACGGCCGCATTGATGCTGACAGCGTGCGGCGACAGCCAGAAGCAGCTGATAAGCCGCGCAGAGGAGTTGTGCAAGTACATTCCGGACCATGAGTTGCTGGAAAAGTCAAAGGAGTTCATGACGGCCGATTTCTACGCCGTACTGGACACCATGTTCTACCGTCTGCCGGCGCATGAGGCTATGGATCATGAGTGGCTCTACTACTTTGTTACAGGCAATGGCGGCACTATTGCCGATTACACTGTAACCGGGGTACAAAAGACCGATAAAACCCACGCCGTTGCAACCATCAGCGTGCGCCAGAAATGGGAGGACGGCTCATTTGATGAGACTACAGACATTGAGGAGCACCAGTTATACATGGAGAAAGTGAGCGGCCAATGGCTGATGTGTGACTTTGACGAGCATAAGCAGGACTGCATACGATATATTGAGAACAATCGCAGAGAGCAGGCTCTGCGCGATGCCATAAGCGATTATCTCATAAAGGAGATTGGTATGCAATACAGGCAGGGAGAGCTCTGCATCCCCACCCTGATGATTGTATCGGCCCAGGAGATAAGTGCTGATATGGCATGGGTCTGGGGCGACTTCTGGATTTGGTGGTACAAGCAGGAGGGTGACACGCTCATGACCGTATCGGGCGGTAACCACTCCGGACTGATGACCATACAACAGCAGGACGGAAAATTCAGTGTTCTTTCATTTGAGCAGACGGTTGACGGTGCAGGCAATGATGCCAGCGCCCGCCGCATATTCCGCTCTCACTACGACATCTATCAGAACATGCACTCCAACCAGGATGTGCGTGAGGCCGTACGCCGTGAGCAGCTCACTGAATATGTGAAGAGCCATAACCTGAACATCAGTTATTACAAGGACTATGGCTGGGATGCCGTAAAACTATAAAACGCTATCTTTGTGTAGTAATATGGAACCGTTCCTTAAGACAGTAGCAGAGGTTCTGTACGGCAAGTACGGTGCGCAAGGCGGCGGGTTGGCCCATATCACGGTGGTTTTCCCTAACCGCCGCGCCAGGCTGTTCTTTGATGACTGGCTGTCGGTCTGCTCACAGCAACCGGTGTGGTCACCGCAGTACACCACCATTGAGGAATTGTTCCAGTCACAATCTGACCTGCGGCCCGCTGACCGCATTGAGATGGTCACCCTGCTCCACAAGATCTATCAGGAGGTACTCCATACCGATGAGTCGCTTGACAGTTTCTGGTCATGGGGAGAGCTCATGCTAGCCGATTTTGACGATGTGGACCGCAATCTGGCACCCGCCGACCAGCTGTTCAGCCTGTTGCGAGAGCAGCGTGAGCTTTCCGATACATCATTCCTGACCGAAGAGCAGAGAAAAGCGCTGGAGCAGTTCTTCGGTGAGATGAAGAACGCACAGCCCACCCAACTGCGAGAGCATTACCAGGCCGTATGGAGCGTGCTCGGCAACATCTATGAGCGGTTCGGCAAACTGCTGACAGATAAAGGCATAGGCTACAACGGAATGATCCAGCGCCGCGTCATCACCAACCTGGATACCGAGCGCCTTACCGCACGCAAATACGCATTTGTTGGGTTCAACAGTCTGGACGGAGCAGAAAAAGAGCTGTTCCGCGCCATACAAAAGGCCGGCAAGGCACTCTTCTATTGGGATTATGATCCCGCCTACACAGAGAGCAGCCTGCTGCATGAAGCCGGCCGTTTCCTGCGTGACAACCTGAAAGAGTTCCCCAATGAATTGCCGCGTGAGCAGTTTGAAGGCATGCACAAGGCCCGTCTCACCATAGTTGAGGCATCGACCGATAACGCGCAGGCACGTTTCATCCCGCAGTGGCTGGAATCCCTGAATGTTGAAAAAGCCGGTAAGGAGACCGCCATAGTCCTGGCCGATGAGAACCTGTTGCAACCAGTCCTGCACAGCATACCACAGGAGCGCATAAACAACGTGAACATAACCATGGGTTACAAGCTGTCAGAAACATCGCTCTACAACCTGGTTAACGCCCTGATAGATATGCAGCGTTTGGCGGCAAAGAACAAAGGCCGCTTCAGCATTCAGTCACTGAGCCGCGTGCTTGGCAATCCCATGACGGCAGCCCTGTGCGCCGATGCCCCCAAGATACTGGAGGATCTACGTACCAGCCGCCGCATGTTCCCGGACACCGCGGCGCTCACTGACAGCAATGAACTTGCCGTGATGTTCAGCACCACGACCGATAATCTGTCACTACTGCAGTACCTGCTAAGTGTGCTCAAGGCGCTTGTGCCCGTAATTCGTGAACACGATGATGACACCCTGTTCCAGCCTCTGAACCAGGAATCACTCTACCGCATATACACTCAGATAAACCGCCTGTACTCACTTGCAGAGTCAGGAAGCCTTGAAATAAGCACCGATACGCTGTGCCGCCTGATACGCTCCGTACTCTCCACCACTACAGTACCCTTCCACGGCGAGCCCGCTGTAGGAATGCAGATTATGGGACTTATCGAGACCCGTAACCTGGACTTTAGGAACGTGTTGCTGCTGTCTGCACAGGAGGGCACGCTGCCCAAATCAGGTCAGAACGCATCATTTATACCATATAACATCCGCGTAGCATTCGGGCTCACCACTATGCAAGATAAAAGCGCCGTTTCATCGTACAATTTCCACCATCTCTTGCAGAGGGCAGAGAACGTAACCATGGTCTATAACGGCAATGCCGATGCCAAGGGAATAGGCAAAGGACAGATATCACGCTATCTGCTGCAGCTCATTGTGAGCGGTGCCGACATAAACCGCGTAACACTCAAGACATACCGTCAGAGCACTGATGCAGAGCCTATTAGCGTAATCAAGACGCAAGCAGTACTGGAGGAACTGTGCCGCAAGTATGACTACTCCAACCCCAAGACGTTCCTGTCACCATCGGCCCTGAACAAGTATATGGACTGCAAGCTCAAATTCTATCTTGCTCAGATAGCCGGCCTCAAGAAGCCAGATGACAACGATACTGAAATAGACTACGCCATGTTTGGAACTCTGTTCCACAAGAGTGCAGAACTCACGTATAACTATCTGGCCTCAAAAACGCCTGACCAAACCATAACTGCCGATGAAATCAATGTATTGCTCAATAACAGAATACAAATTGAATTGTTTGTGCAACAGGCTTTCCGCGAGGACTATTTTGGCGGCAAGGATGTAAGCAAGCCTGATTACAGCGGAACCCAGGCTATAAACTTTGAGGTGATAGTCAAATATTTATGCCAGATTCTGCGTATGGATTCGGAGCTGTACGCACCGTTCAGGTACATAGGCAGTGAATCAAAAGGATACGAGCATTTCATTGAGGTGCCCCACCCGCTACAGGCAGGTTCCACAATGCAGATACGCCTTAAGGGAATCATAGACCGTATGGACTGCAAGAATGGGACTTTGCGCATAGTTGATTACAAGACAGGCAAAAAGCATAAATACCCCAACTCCATAGATGAACTGTTTGAATCCAAGAAACGGAACGAGCAGGCGTTGCAGATAATGTACTACGCCTACATCATGAGCATGCAGCCTCAGTTCAGCCAGTACAGGCTTGCCCCCACACTGCTCTACACCCGCACATCATCCAAGCCCACAAAAGAAGACATCTATTACAAGATAGGAACAGATTTCCTGACCGATTTCAACACCCAATGCGGCCCGGATCTTGAAGAGAGGCTAAAAAACACAATATCGGAGATTTTCAACCCCGATATTACATTTGATCCTACGGATGACAAGGAGGCTTGCAAGAACTGCGATTTCAAGAGCCTCTGCGGCAGAATATAACATTTAGAACAATTAAAATCAATAAGATATGAAAAAAGTAGTTATATTAAGTATATTATTGCAGATGTGCATCGGCACATTGGCACAGAGCGTACAGAAGATGTCGCATGATATCCACCGGTTGATGAATTCAACGACCTCTCAGGTAGTTAGTCGGACTTCAAGTATTGAACAGCAAGAAACGGTTCGCGCCATGATTCGCTTTAGCGGCAACGCTGAGACTGTGATGGATGAATACGGTTGCAAGGCTATCACACATATTGGTGACATTTATGTATCCGATATTCCTGTCAGCCAGTTGAAGTCTTTGGCTAACGACCAGCGTGTGGTGCGCATCGAAAACCACATGGGCGGCAAGCTTCTGATGGACGTTACACCCAAATGGATCAACACCCCTGCTATTGAAGAAGACGCACGTCTGCCCCATGCTTTTACGGGTAAGGACGTCATGATAGGAATCATCGATGTCGGCCTGGAAGTGACGCATCCCAACTTCTATAATGCTGACGGCACGGAATTGCGAGTGACTCGCTTCCTTGACCAGTTTGCTTCTGACGATGAGCCATACGGTCAGCTCACTGACCTGGGCCGTGAATATACCACTGAGACCGATATCAAAGGAAAGGGGTACGCTGGCGACAGCTATCGCTGTTACCACGGTACTCACTGTTTGGGTATTTCGGCTGGTTCCGGACACACGACACCTTATCGTGGTGTTGCTTACGAAGCCGAACTGGCTGCTGCGGATTCAAAGGTGGCTGGTGACTCCGGTTACGGCTCTGCCAACGAACTGGCGCTGATGAAGTACATCTTCGACTATGCCGACGAGCGCCAGCTTCCATGTGTCATCACCTATAGCATTGGCTTCAACGCTCTGCCCAGCGACTGTGAGCTCTTTGAAGAGGCCATCTCACAACTGGTAGGTCCAGGCCATATATTGGTGGCTGCGGCAGGCAACTCAAGCGACGTCTTAGGTTACGTCTGCAAGCCGAAAGGTGTGGCGGCGGCCGGTACCGACCTGATTGGTTACCGTGAAGGAATAGCCTTTCTCTACAGCAAGGACCCGTTTACGCTGAAGGTCATCAACAGACTCTTGGATCCTGTGGACGGCTCACTCAAAGGCGATTCACTGGTTTATACGCCGACTGAGGGAAGGGTTGAGAAAAAAATTGCCGGCAAGCTGGTCTCTGTCGAGAAAAACGACACCTGCTACACCATTGCTTTCACTCGCGACGAGACCGACACTGATGCCAACACAGTCATGCTCGTCATAGAAGGCGAGGACTGCTTTGCACAACTGATTGCAGAAATGGAACATCAATTTTACAACGACCCTAAAGTCGATCCGCGCTGTAATAATGCCACCAACGACCACAACATCGATCTCCCAGGCTGTCTGCCCAGCGTTATCACAGTAGGAGCCCTAAACACCCGTTCAGAATTCATCAATATCGACGGAGATACCATCGCTGACTGGGGCGAAAACTCACAAGAAGGAACCATTGCCCTTTTCTCATCACAGGGACCAACCCTTGACGGACTCATAAAGCCCGACGTCGTGACACCAGGTGTCAATATTCTCTCCTCGGCCAACAGCCACTACGAACAGGAATATTACGATCTCGTGGTGACAAAAAGCACCTATGAAGGTCGCGAATACCCGTGGGTTGCCTCCACCGGTACTTCTATGGCTACGCCCTGTATGGCAGGCATCGTTGCCCTTTGGTTGCAAGCTAACCCGACTTTGTCACCTGACGATGTGAAACGCATTATACGCGAAACAAGCCATCCTCTTGGCGACCTGATTCCAAACAACACCTACGGCTATGGTCTTGCTGACGCATACGCAGGAATTCTGAATATTCTGGGGCTGCCCACAGCAATTGCAGACCTCTCGCAACACCAACCTTCTGCACTGACTATCAGACCTGCTGATGGAGGCATCCGCCTGTCGTTCAATAAGGTGCCCTCACAGCCTTTCACCGTTCACATGTATTCTGTCACGGGCCATTTGCTAGGAGAACACATGGTAATACCAACTGCAAAGACCGACTATATCTTGCCACTCAGCATCGCCTCTGGCATCTGCGTCGTACAAGTAAACAGTTCTGAACCGGGTATCACAGGTTCAGAACTGATCAGGAAATAATGACACAAAAGGACCGTATCCCTGTGTTATCTGGCTAGCGGATTGCCCAGCTCTGATGCCTCGGCATCATTCTCATCCAGCTTGAAGATCATGAACTGCTGATTGTCCTTGGTAAGAGGTTTCCAATCACCACCGTCGGGACCGCAAGGATCACCGTACTTGGCAAAGTTAGACCATGCAGTAAGCATCTTCTCTGACAGATCCCAGTCACCCTGGGTCCAGGGACGCCAGCAGTGCTTCAATGACTTGAACACAAACCAAAGGTCTGATGAGTGGAATGCACCTCTAAGGCGCTGTGTAACTTCGGGATGGTTGCCATCATCGGGCAACGGACGTGCAAACTGATAGGCGTATGCCTTGCCGCCCATCTCCTCACGGTTCAGGCAGAAATCAACAATCTGAGTACCCATATTGCCTGCATCATTCAGGGTATAACCAATCAGGTAAGGAACCTGTGCCAGTGAACCGTCCAGGCAGGCGTCATCAAATGACTCAGTCAGAACATATCCGTCTATATAAGGTGAAATGGGTGAAGCGGTAAGTATGCTGCGCTTGCCTGTTACATTAGTGTAGAGAGTACCCAGAGCGAATATGGTCTCTGTGCTGGCGTTACGGAGCTGACGCAGAGTTGTCATATTGGCCCAATCGCAAACCTCCTTGGTTGATGCCTCAGCCTCGGCCAGTGTGGTCATACCCTGCTGGGGCATACCCATGCCCATACCCATGCCGCCACGACCTGCCGGTGCAGCAGCATTCTGCGGACGGGGCTTAACAAGTCCGCTTCCGCTCATTATAACAGCCTTGTTGAACAGGCCCTTGGTAAGAGGTGATGCGCTCAGGAACTTGACACTGCGTGATCCGGCACTCTGTCCGAATATCATAACGTTGTCGGGGTCACCGCCAAACTGAGCGATGTTCTTCTTGACCCACTTCATGGCCTCAATCTGGTCTAGAGTGCCCCAGTTTCCTGTTGCATGTTCAGGATCCTCGGCTGATAGTTCTGGATGAGCAAAGAATCCGAACGGACCTACGCGGTAGTTGAATGATACCAGCACAACATCCTTGTTGGCCCACTCCTGACCGTCAAACTCGGGCTCTGAGCCCCAGCCCTCACGCATACCGCCACCGAATATCCAGATGGCAACAGGCAGTTTAGCATCAGGCTGACCTGGCTTCTTAGTCCACACGTTCAGGTATAGGCAATCCTCGCTGTAAGGAGCCTCATCACCGTAACCCCACTCGGTCGTATAGCCGCCGGGATAATGGGCAGCCTGGAATGGCGGATGACCGAACTTGTCACAGAGTCTAACACCTTCCCATGGAATAACAGGCTGCGGAGCCTTCCAACGGTTCTGCCCCGTGGGAGGTGCTGCAAACGGAATGCCACGGTAAACGGTAACTCCCTTGATATCAGTAGCAACGCCCTGAATCTGTCCTCCCTCAATAGTAAGGATGGGGCTGTTATCCTGAGTGCCGCATGCCACAAGTGTCAGCATGCCGGCCAATGCTAAAAACAGTTTCTTCATAATGCATTTTGGTTTAATGCCGTGAAAGTAATAAAAGTTGCACTAATTTCCTAAATTTGAAACTGCAATTCTTGAATGGGATGGAAAAGAGCCTGACTGAACAGTTTATACGCGAGCACCGCACTGACGATGTACGCAAACTGGCTCTTGCCAGCCATCCGCAAAGCGTTGATATCCAGTACGCTCTCACGCAGATATCCGGTTGGCAGGCCGCTAAGTCCAAACTGCCCCTCTGGGCCGATACAGACGGCATCATCTACCCCAAACACCTGCCATTGGAGCAGTGTACATCTCAACACATAGCGCAGTACAAGGCTTCGTTCATAGAAAATATAATAGGTAAAAACTTCAGAATGGCCGATCTCACCGGCGGATTCGGGGTGGATTGCTTACTCATTTCTAAGAATGCATCCCGTACCTGCTACAATGAAATGTCAACTGAACTTTGCGATATAGCACTTAACAACTACAAGGTTCTACAACGCTCTGATATAGCAGTGACATGTGGCTCTGCTGAGGATTTCATAGCACAACAGCAAAATGACAGCTTTGACCTGCTCTATCTTGACCCCGCCCGCCGCGGAAACGCCGGTCAGAAGCTGATATCAATCTCAGACTGCCAGCCCGATGCAGTAGCCCTCCAGAATGATCTGTTACGAGTATCGAGCAACGTTATGCTCAAGCTCTCGCCCATGCTGGACATAAGCCGTGCCCTCGCAGAAATGCATCACGTGAGCCGCGTCATGGTAATCGGCCTTGAAGGTGAGTGCAAAGAGATAACGCTCCTGATACAAAGAGATTTCAGTGGAGAACCTGTAATTGAAGCGGTTGACATAAACTCAAAAGGAGAGCCAGAAATGACGGTTTCATCGACAAAAGCCCAAGACGCCGCTCTGTTTCTGCCTATCGCAGTCCCGGAACAATTACAACCCGGCACATTCATCTGTGAGCCCAGCGCCCCATATATGAAAAGCGCCCTGTTCCGCACCATAGCGGCACAAACCGGCACCGCCCTGCTCCACCCGGATACCCACCTCTTCTGGAGTAAAGAAAAGCCGGAGAGCTTCCCCGGCCGCACATTCAGACTGGAAGGTATAATCCCGTTTGACAAAAGGTCACTGTCAAGCCTTATCAAAACCCAAGCAAACCTCTCAGTAAGGAACTTCCCCGAAACCGCCCCTACACTCCAGCAAAAGCTCAAACTGAAAGATGGAGGCCCTCGCTACCTGATTGCCTCCACCCTTTCAGACTCTCGCCGCGTCCTTCTGGACCTCAGCAAGCTCACATAATTCTATATTATTTATTTAGCCTTGTGAGCTGCGCCGCCCATCAGACTAGTCTCTGCTGTAGTGCTAGACGTCAGTTTAAACGTGAATTTGCCCAGCATATCCCTAACATCCTGGGGATCACCATCCGGTACAGGATACCAGGCATATCCAGGAGCCAATTCAAATGTCTCCTGATTCATATCGCCAGCCATCCATGAATAAGCAATCATGTTGCCTTTATCATCAAAACGGACATTTGCCCAGGCTTTGGACTGCTTGGTGATATTAAAGGAAACTTCATCATTGGCATATGTGTAAGTTCCTTCTACATGCTCTCCCCAGGCAATTATATAAACATCAAGTTTGCTACCTTTAAAGATAAGGCTGAATGAATAGTCATCGGGGGTTTTAGAGATATTCCAGCGACCTTCAATAGATGTTGAATCTTTATCTTCATCTTTGTCACAACTTGCAAATACCAGGGCTGACATACAGAGAAGGCCCGAAAGAAGCAGTCTTAACGTTTTCATAAATGATTTTTTTAAGTTTGTTTGCCAAATATACAACTTTTTTCAATACACAACAGATATGTGTCATCGGGATAGTTCTTGAGCAAGGAATTTTGAAGTGTAGCCCTTTCCGCAAGCAGCAACCTGCTCGGGAGTACCCTGAGCCACTATCATGCCTCCACCGCGTCCGCCTTCGGGGCCAATGTCTATTATCCAGTCTGCCTGCTTGATTACATCCATGTTGTGCTCAATTACTATGACCGTGTTACCCTTGTCAACCAAACGGTTGAGCACGTTCATAAGCACACGGATATCCTCAAAATGCAGTCCTGTGGTAGGCTCATCAAGAATATAAAGTGTCTTGCCCGTATCGCGCTTGGCCAGTTCCGTAGCCAGTTTTACGCGCTGGCTCTCACCACCGGATATAGTAGTTGAAGGTTGTCCCAGTTTAAGGTATCCCAAGCCCACATCCTGAAGCACCTTTATCTTGTTCAGTATGGTAGGAACGTTCTCAAAGAACTCCACAGCCATATTGATGGTCATATCAAGCACATCGGCTATGGACTTGCCCTTGTAGCGAACCTCAAGAGTCTCGCGGTTGTAACGCTTGCCGTGACATACCTCACAAGGTACCATTACATCCGGCAGGAAGTTCATCTCAATAGTCTTGTAACCATTTCCGCCGCATGCCTCGCATCGGCCTCCCGATACGTTGAATGAGAACCGCCCGGGCTTGTATGCACGAATCTTTGACTCCGGCAGTTCCACAAAAAGCTGGCGTATATCACTGAAAACACCGGTGTATGTAGCAGGATTGGAGCGCGGGGAACGGCCTATGGGAGACTGGTCCACATCCACAACCTTGTCAATAAAGTCTATTCCATCCACAGAATCATATTCAAGCGGTTCCTTTAGCGAACGGTAGAACTTCTGGGACAGGATGGGCTGAAGAGTCTCATTTACGAGTGTTGACTTGCCACTGCCCGACACACCTGTTACGCATATAAGCTTACCCAACGGAAACTCTACATCAATCCCCTTCAGGTTGTTACCCTTGCAACCATGCAGAACAATGCTCTGTCCGTTGCCTTCACGGCGTTTTGACATATCACCGTCAGCTGTATCCAGCTTGCCGTTCAGATAGCCTGCGGTAAGGGTTTCTGTCTTAAGCATCTCATCAACGGTTCCCTGGAACACTACTTCACCACCCTTGCGCCCGGCACGCGGACCAAGGTCTATTATCCAGTCGGCAGCCAGCATCATATCGCGGTCATGCTCCACCACGAGCACGGTATTGCCGCCGTCGCGTAACTGTTTGAGTGATTCTATAAGACGCACATTATCACGCTGATGCAGACCTATGCTGGGCTCATCAAGTATATAGAGCACATTGACCAGCTTAGAGCCTATCTGTGTGGCCAGACGGATGCGTTGCTCCTCACCACCGGAAAGTGATTCAGCAGGGCGGTTAAGAGAGAGGTAATCCAGACCCACGTCCAGCATAAACTGAAGGCGGGTGCGTATCTCCTTGAGTATCTCTGATGCAATGGTACGCTGACGGTCACTCAGGCGGGGTTCGACGTTACATGCCCACTCATAAAGATCCTGGATATCCATCGATGCCAGCTCATATATGTTCTTGCCGTCAATGCGGAAATTCAGTGCCTCCTTGTTCAGGCGGGCGCCACCACACTCGGGGCATACACGGGTCACAGCAAACTGGTCTGCCCACTTCTGCTCTGCTGCAGTAAGGTCAGTCTGCTGCTGGAGTGAGCGCACATACTTGACAACACCCTCATAATCCATAAACACGGCATCTGCTTCACTGTTAATACCGGTTATCTGAACCTTGATGCGCTCATCACTGCCGTTGAGCAGCTCATCAATCACATCATTGGTCATCTCCGATATGGGAGTATCCAGCGTATAGTCATATTTATTGAGCAGAGCAGTTATCTGCCTGAATATAAGCGTATTCTTAAACGGTCCCAGAGGAGCTACGGCACCCTGGCGCACTGAAAGTGAACGGTCAGGCAGTACCTTGTCCTCATCAACAGCCGATATATATCCCAATCCCTTGCACTTGGGGCAGAAACCCTGCGGTGAGTTGAAAGAGAAGTTGTGCGGAGCTGGGTCATGATAAGAGAGGCCGGTTACCGGGCACATCAGACGCTTGCTGTAGTGGCGCAGAATACCCTGCTCAGGACGTCCCGGAATCTTTTCTTCCGGCATGGAGAGTATCATCATAAGACCGTCACCCTGCTTCATGGCAAGTGATACGCTGTCAGCAAGACGGTGCTTATACTTCTCATTGACAATGAGTTTTTCAATAACTACCTCAATATCATGGTTATGATAACGGTCCAGTTTCATGCCTGGCTTGACCTCACGCAGTTCACCATCCACACGTACATTGAGATAACCCTTGCGGCGTATGCTCTCAAACAGTTCCTTATAGTGACCTTTGCGGTTACGGACCAGCGGAGCCAGCACGTAAATGCGCTGCCCGCCGTACTCATTCACCACAAGCTCCACAATCTGCTCCTCAGTGAACTTGACCATCTTCTCACCGCTTAGATATGAGAAAGCCTCACCCGCACGGGCAAACAGCAGACGCAGATAGTCATACACCTCTGTAACCGTACCTACAGTTGAACGCGGGTTGCGGTTGGTGGTCTTCTGCTCTATTGAAATAACGGGACTGAGCCCTGTAATGCGGTCCACATCCGGACGTTGCAGGTTGCCCAGAAAGTTGCGTGCATAAGCTGAGAAAGTCTCTATGTAACGGCGCTGACCTTCAGCGTAGATAGTGTCAAATGCCAATGATGACTTGCCGCTTCCGCTAAGTCCCGTAACCACGGTGAGTGACTTGTGCGGAATCTCTACATCAATGTTTTTCAGGTTATTAGACCTGGCACCTGTAACAACTATCCTGCCCTTATCCATCAGTTCTGTATTCCCAGTCCTTTAAGTACGTTTATATCAGCTTTTCTCTCAATCTTGCGGCCGCCCGCACCGGTAGCCTGCACATTGATGAAATATACGCCGTCATTCACCACACTGCCGTTGTATGTACCGTCCCATATCTCAAACAGGTAGCCGCCGTCATTGTCAGGCTCCGCATCTGAAGGAAGGACTCTGTCCATTGGGCCCGATATGGTCTTTATGGTCTGGCCCCAACGGTTGAATATGGCAATGTTTATGTTTACCACTGAACGGGTGTATATCTTGTAAACATCGTTTATTCCGTCATTGTTGGGTGAAAATGCGTTGAAAAGGCGTATTTCTGAGTCATCAACCGTAAAAAGTATTGAATCCACATATCCACCGGGTATGGTCTCAACGGAATCCCTGTCCCTGTATGACCAGGCGTAGTTTACCTGAAACTTACCATAGTCAGTAAACTCATACTCCGTCTCCTTTTCCTGACGCTTAAGGTAATCTTGCGTAACCTGTGTCTCACCGTCCGTGTATGAACGTATCACCTTCCATTCCGGGAAAAGCAGATAATCCTTACCGTCATCTGATTTAAGCGATGAGACAAATCTGGCCCTTAGCGGCACGTTGAGCGTTGAGGGGGCAGACTCACCCGGTGCAAGCACTGTTGAATCACCTGATACTGAAATCAGGATAACCTTGACATCTACCTGAGGGGTGCCTGCTACGGCAGAAACAGTTGATGCCAGCATTACAGCTACAACAGACAGAAACACTAAAAATATCCGCTTTTTCATATAGGTCCGTTTCAAAACGCAAAAGTACTCAAAATAATCGTTATTATCATAAACGAAGACTTAGCCCATTTATGATAAAAAAGTTATCTTTGCGCAAAATATATGAAGATGAAAAATCTCAATAGGATTATTTCAACGGCATTGCTTGCCCTGCTGTTCACTCTTCAGGCAGGAGCCCAGGACTTTTTTCTGCATACCGTAACCAAAGGACAGGGCCTCTACTCCATTTCAAGGATGTATGGAGTCACAGAAGATGATATCATCAAACTTAATCCCGGCAGTGAGAAAATGATAAAGGTGGGCGAGCAGTTGCGCATCCCTAACAGGCAGCAACCAAGCTCAGGCCATTTCCATACCATCCAGAAAGGTGAGACACTATACCGTCTGTCAGTTGAAAACCGTGTTTCAATCAAGGAGATTTGCGATGCCAATCCAGGACTGTCTGCCGATAACTTCAAGATAGGTCAGGTAATAATAATACCCGCCCCCTCCGATGAGGACCCGCTGGTTTCAACCGTTGAACAGGCAAATACAGGCCTGGTTCCCAAGAGCACCCTCAAGGATATTGAGACTGCTACAGCTCAGACCCCAAAGTTCAAGACCACGCATACCGTAGCACGCAGGGAGACCATCTACAAACTGTCCAGGATGTACGGAATAACCCAGGCTGAGTTCCTGGACGCCAACCCTGAATTCCGCAACAAGAAACTGCGCAAGGGAGCAGTAGTCAACATACCGTTCTCACAAGAAGAGTTGGCACAGCTTGAACATGAGCGCAATCAGGCGCGTTCCAGGATTGAATCTATCCCTGACAGCACATTGTTCTTCATAAACGGCACAGCCTCCCTTCCTCAGGATGACGGAATACTGACAGCTGCACTCATCCTGCCTTTCTCACTCGGTGACACAGCCTCTGTTGATCAGAAAAAGATGGTTGAGTTCTATCAAGGCATGCTTCTGGCGCTGGAGAAACTCAAGAATGAGAAAATATCTGTAAATCTTAAGGTGTTTGATTCCAAGGGAGAAAACAGCCCCTTGACACCACTGCTTGAAAGCGGAAAGCTGGATGATGTAGATATCATATTCGGCCCCAAACTGCCTACACATATATCAGAAGCCGCCAAGTGGTCAACCCAGCACAAAGTGCCTCTGATACTCCCCATGAACGCCAATGCCGATGATGTGTTCAACAACCCCTACGTCTATCAGCTGAACACTCCCCAGTCATACTCACTGGATGAGATTTATAACCATTTCTTCAAACTGTTCCGCAACCCCAATGTCATCTTCCTGAATGATGACAATAATGACACAGACTTTATCCAAGGGCTCAAGAACGCCCTCTCAGACCACGGTTTCGCATACACGTCAATACCCATAAAAAACGCCTCACAAACTCTTGACAATGCACTTGTGGCCGGCAAACAGAATATATTCATCATCAACTCTTCCAGCAGCGTATCGCTCAATTCCGTTCTGCCTGTTCTGCAGTTGACCACACGCAGCAAATCACCGGAAATTGAGACTCACCTGTTCGGTTATCCTGAATACCAGATTTATGCTTCAGACCATCTGGATGAACTTTATGAGGTTGACACATGGTTCTACAGTTGGTTCTACACCAATAACATGCTGCGTGAATCAGTAGAGTTCAACACATCATTCCGCCGTGCTTTCAGCCGTCAGATGATGATAAGTTACCCCAGTTTCGCCTCTTACGGTTATGATACGGCATACTATTTCCTGAAAGGTCTTTCCAAATACGGTAAAAGACTGGACAACAACCTGAACAAGATCCGTACCAACCCTGTTCAGATGGGCTTCAAGTTTGAACGCGTCAACAACTGGGGCGGGTTCATTAACCGCAAGATATACTTCGTACACTTCTCCAACGACTTCAAAGTTGAGAAGATTGATTTTGACAAATGAGACGGTTCCTGTCAATATTGCTAATCTCTTTTACCACGCTTACCGGTACGGCACAGGTAGGCAACCTGCGTAATACCCTTTCTGTGGGTTTCAGCGGCGGAATGGGTACAAGCAGCGTATCTTTCATCCCATCCATCAAACAGCAGCTCAGTCTGGGACCTACATTCGGAGTAAGCCTGAGACATATCTCTGAGAAGTATTTCTTCCTGATATGCGGAACCCAACTGGAGTGCAATTATGCAAGCCGTGGCTGGACGGAACTCATAGAGGATGGTTCAGGCAATGAATATACACGTGTGGCAAGTTATATTGAAATTCCTTTCCTGGCACATCTGGGGTTCGGGCGTGAGTACCGCGGATTCCAGGGACATATCAATCTGGGCCCCCAGATAGCATACCTTATAGGAGACAAGGAGATTTATGGAGGACAGAAGCCGTGGGATATCTCAAACCGTCCCAATCAGGTTACAGAACAGTATGGCAAGGCCATAGAGAATAAGCTTGACTACGGAGTCACAGCCAGTCTGGGATTTGAAATGCGTACCGGTGCAGGTAACTTCGGGTTTGAAGGCCGATACTACTTCGGTCTGGGCAATATCTTTGGCATCACCAAGAAAGATTACTTTGGCCGTTGCGCAAACAGCACCATATCTCTCCGCGCAACCTACTCCTTCAATCTGATCAGATAATCAGTCTCTAAGACGGAAGCCTGAAGCACGTGCTATTATAGCAGCTTCTGCTTTGGAAACACCATGTATTGACATATACTCCAGCACCAGGCATATTAGCGGGAATGCAGCCGCAGGACGCGGTCCGAATGAAGCATCACCCTTGAGCAGGAGTACATAAATCACAAAGATGATATAATAACCCACTGTAAGCAGCATCATGAACACAAGCAGGCGTTTCTGCAGCACAAAGTTACGGAAGCCTGAAAGCAGCAGTTCAAATACGCCTACAGCCAATGTTACAATCAAGATTGCACCGAGAGCCCACAGCGCACCGCTGCTGTCGCCCTCAATGAAATTAAGACGGAAATTTGTAAGCTCCGCCGATGCCCCCTCCGCATCAACCAACAGGCCGATGGGAAGAAGAAGGCCGGCAAACATCAGAATACAGATGAGTGCCAGCCAAACTTGATGCAGGTAGAATTCTATCTTCATCAAAAGTTTTCCTTTTCCTTGGCGGGATTGCGGAAATAGATCTTGCCCTCCTCAAACTCCTGAGCAGCTATCAGAGTGGGTTTGGGAAGACGCTCATAATAGCGTGAAATCTCAATCTGCTCCCTGTTCTCAAACATCTCCTCCAGATTATCGGTGGTTGAACTGAACTCCTCAAGCTTTGACTTGAGCTCATCCTTCATCTCAACAGAAATCTGGTTGGCGCGCTTTCCCATGATTGCAACACTCTCATAGATGTTGTTTGTGTCCTTTACAAAATCGACCAGGTCACGGGTAACAGTGTTGGTCGGAGCATTTGTTTTCTTGAAATCCATGTCAGTCTTCTATAATTTGATTCTTGTTTCCTAAGTTTTTGGTGGCAGTGCGGAAAATCTTATCCGCCTCCTTCATATATTCACTCTCAGGGAACTCGTTCCTGAAAGCATAATACTCATCAATAGCGTCACGGTACCTTTCATCGCGCTTATCCAGCACACTCTCCTGTGCCATCTGGAACTTGGCCCTGAGAACCAGCATGGAGAGTTTCTCGCGATACTTTGTATACGGATAGTCACGGAGAGCATTCTGAGCCACGATTATACTGGAACGGTAGTTGTTGCCCAGATAATTGCCCATATTGTAATAGAGCTCGGCAGTACCTATCTCCTTCTCCACAAGACGGTCATTCATAGTGTAGATCATCTCTTCAGCCTCTTTGCGGTACTTGCTGTTGGGATAAGCCTCAACGAACCTCTGCAACTGCATGATGGCATTGGTCGTGCTTGTAGCATCCAGGCGCGGATCAGGCGTATCCAGGAACAGACTCTTGCCTGACCAGAACAGACAGCTCTCTGAATAGATGCTGTTAGGAAATGACCTGTAGCAAGCCATATAATATTGCGCCGCTGAAAGGTAATCATCCAGATTGTAATAGCATGTGGCCAAAAGATACATAGACTCCTCAGCCTGCGCGGTACCGCGCTGATAAGCCACACACTCTTCAAGTACGGAACTGCAGGTAGTATAGCGCCCCTCCATGAACAGGGATTTAGCCAGACTGTACTTGGTGTTATAATCTGATGCCTTCAGGATCTTGTTATATCCTGAGCAGGCTGACATAACAGCCAGAACAAGCATTGAAAGCAATACTGTAGATGCAGTTTTACGCATACTCTGAAATTTCAATTTGCAAAAGTACCTATTTTGAACGAACGGAGCAAACATGCGCCCGTTATTTAATATTATTTACGTATGCGCAACACATCTCCGTTGTCACGTACCACATTCTCCTTCCATTTGTCTGAGTAGTCTTCCCAGATGGGGTATTCAGGAATATGATCGTTATATCCGTTGGTGACAAATGAGCCGTCAGCATTCTGGCGCTTTATGTTTCCGTCAATATATTTTACCAGCAGATACTTATCCAGATCCTTCCATTTTGCAAACAATCCGGATGCATTGTCATAACTGAAACCTGAAAGGTAATCTGTGGCAGCCGCGGCATTCATTCCGGCAGCCTTTGATATGGCGGCATCAGCTTCAGCCACCATCCTGTTCTCATATTCATCTATTATTTGACGCACCTCAGCACCTATCTTGTCATAACGCAGATACGCAAACTGCGCAATACGGCTTACAATCCAGTACATGGAAGTCTCAGAGTATTCAATAAGCGAACCGTTACCCTCTCTGAGACTCTCAGGTACACTATTGGAGCAACTGAAGAAAGGCATCAGAGGTGATGTTCCAGCATCATCCACGCCAAACCAGAATATGCCGTATCTGCTGTCATTACGCGACTGAGCCACATACCACCAGCCCGTCTGCTGCGTTGCGATGGCACGTTCATTAACATATTCCCAGCCCTGGTACTCGAACTCCATGGGGCGCCAGCGGTAAGGCAGATGGCTGCCACCGGCGCCTATATCGGTTGTCATGTCCATAGGTGTACCCTCGTAATGGTCACGCATCATGTCAGCTAACTCTTTTGTTGAGATTTTTTTATTAGGCTTTACATAGAGCGGCATATGTTTCTTAAGGTCATAGCCCATGGCGTAATCCAGATATTCATCCATTCCATCGGCAAATCTGTTGAAGTATGACCACACGCGGGCCTCACATCCGCGGGCACCGCCAAAATCAATGGGATTGTAAACATCACAGAAGCTGAACTCCTCATCCTTGCCGCTGAACAGACCCTGCTCGCGGGCATGCTTGATCACATCCTTGGCGTAGAGGCAATTCTCCGGGTCATTGAAATCAATGGTAGTGATACGTGACTGGTTGGCGTGGCCTGAAATGTAACCGTCAGGAATACGCTTGGCCACCCACACAGCCCCCTTGTTGACATTTCGACCCTTCTTGTCAAACTTGGGGTTCTTGCCTATGATATCCATTATCCAGACCTCTTCCGGATCACAGAGTGTAAATGACTCACCTTCTGATGCATAGCCATACTCCTGCACCAGTTTATCTATAAGCAGGATAGCCTCACGGGCAGTCTTGCATCGTTCCAATGCGATATATATCAGTGAGCCATAATCCAGGATGGCAGTAGAGTCTATGAACTCGCGACCACCGTATGTGGTCTCACCTATCACAAGCTGATGCTCGTTCATATTGCCTATCACAGAATAGATGTGACTTGCCTGAGGTATCTGTCCAAGGAACTTGCCGCTGTCCCAATCATAGATATCCCTCATCGTCCCGGCAGGAAAATCGGCCGCAGCGGAATAATGCAGCGTTCCGTACAGCTGATGCGAGTCAGCAGCATACGTACACATATTTGAACCGTTGGCCGATGCACCCTTAGTCACTATCAGATTGGTGCAGGCAAAAGCTCCACCTGTGCAAAGCATTGCCGCAAAAGTCAAAACAAGTCTTTTCATTTTTTATTTATCTTTCTTGCTACTATTCCCGCTGCAATAGCGCAAAGCTCACCGCAGGGACGTTTCTTATAGTATTCAGGAGTGCGATCAGAGGGAACGGGAGTGCCTTCAGGCTTGCTCAGTCCCAAAAGTTCACGGCATATTATGCTGCCGTTCAACTGCTTGAACTCACCGGCCATCTCCTGAACCAATGCATAATTTGCAGTCTTGGCAGCCTTGTCATTCACATCATTGGCCGGAATCATAGCACCTGCCACCATAGTCATGGCTGAAACCGTACCGCACACCTCACGCATTCTGCCCATTCCACCGCCGAATCCGCTGGTAATCCGCGCAATCTCATCCTCGGGCAATCCTATGACATCAGCAAATGTCATAGCCACGGCCTGGCAGCAGTTATATCCTGCCTTAAACAGGTCACGCGCCCTCTGTTCTCTCTCTTCTACACTCATGTCACATTCTTTTGATAGCCCCAAAAATAGTAAAAAAGCTGCATAAAAAAGACCTGGAAGCCATTAAAACGGCTTTCAGGTCTTTTAAGCTTATACGGCGATCCTTACTTTGCGAACACCTGTTTCCATTCACCGTCAACCAGTTCCAGATTCATTGTCTCATCTTCCTCAGAGCCGTCCTTATAGATATAATGCACCTTTACGGTTGCTTTCTCACCATCAATATTGGTTTCGGTGATATCATAGCTCTTAATACCTCCCTTCTCATTGAGAGACTGAGCTATCTTCTCTTCTGCCATTCCTGCAAGCATTTTCTGATCGGATTCAGACAGATTGTAAGTTGCAGCAAATGCATTGTAGTCACCCTTCTGAATGGCTGAAATAGTTTTCTTTACAACAGCCTCAGGGCCGTTTGAAGATGATGAACATGCAGCAAATAAGGCTAATGCTGCCACGACAAGAGTAAAACCAAGGATCTTTTTCATAAGAGTAAAATTAAGGTTAATAACTAGAATTTAAAGTATGGATTGTTATCTGAATACTTAAACAAATGCTCCGGCAGAATTACATCGCCCTTTATATGGAAAAGGTTCACAAAACGCCTCCTTCCTTCAGAAAGATCTATCCCCGCCTTATTATACAGATGCCATACCAACTCCGTACAATAGAACGCAGTAGAATCCTCCAAATCATAATCATTGTCAAACAGCACACTGTCACAAGCATAACTGAGAGCATCCTTGCAGATGGCTCTTATCAGAACGGAATCTTTCAGTCCTGTATGCACCAGGCATCCGCTGCTTGCCCGGTCATGGCTATAAAAAACATCAGGTTCATCCTTCTTCACCCTGTCAAAGTCTCCTTTGAAATCAGGTTCCGCAGGAACTGCATGGACAATCATCCATTTGCCATTTTCCCTGACCACAAGCCCCACATGACTGTATAATCCCTCATCCTCAACTGCAGTAACCGCCTTGCTCATAAATCCGCGTCCGCAACGGAAAGCCAAATCTCCTTCAGCAAACTGATCCAACGGCAACTGTCTAATCTCCCGTTTTTCAACACATGACGTAAGTATCAAAAACAGAGACAGAATGGCAATGAAAAACTTCACGGAACAAAAATAAATAATTTTTGGATTAGATTGTTATCCTGGCAAATATTATCTTTGTATCTATTGTCAGTAAAACAATGGAATTCAAGTTAGTTTCACCTTTTGAACCTACCGGAGACCAACCGCAAGCCATTCAACAACTTACAGAAGGGCTGTTGAACGGAGCACATGCGCAGACTCTGCTGGGTGTAACCGGATCGGGCAAGACATTCACCATAGCCAATGTCATAAAGAACATAGGCCGCCCAACTCTGGTCCTCAGCCACAACAAGACTCTTGCAGCCCAATTATACAGCGAGTTCAAGGCATTCTTCCCTGAAAACGCCGTTGAATACTACGTTTCTTACTATGACTACTACCAGCCTGAAGCATACATTCCGTCAACTGACACATATATTGAAAAGGACCTGGCCATAAATGATGAGATTGACAAGCTCCGCCTGTCCGCAACATCTGCACTTCTTTCAGGTAGGAATGATGTGATAGTAGTCTCATCAGTATCCTGCATTTACGGCATGGGCAACCCGGCTGATTTCTACAACAATGTAATTGAGCTGCGCAAGGGTGACCATATAGACCGTAACGTATTGCTGCGCAAGCTGGTGGATTCACTCTACACCCGTAATGACATTGAACTTGGGCGCGGCTGTTTCCGTGTAAAAGGTGAGAACGTTGACATTAACCTGGCATATAACGATACCGCCGTACGCATACAGTTCTGGGATGATGAGATTGATTCCATAGAGGAGTTTGACGTACTCACCGGAGAACGCATTGACACATATGATTTCTACCGCATCTACCCCGCCAACCTCTTCATGACCACCAAGGAGAGCCAGGAACGTGCCATACGCGCCATCCAGGATGACCTGGTGGAACGCGTGGAATACTTTCAGGAGATAGGCAAGCCGCTTGAAGCCAAGCGTCTTAAGGAACGTGTCGAGTACGACATAGAGATGATACGCGAGCTTGGCCATTGTAGCGGAATAGAGAACTACTCCCGATACTTTGACGGCCGTCAGGCCGGTTCCCGCCCCTACTGCCTGCTGGATTTCTTCCCCAAAGATTTCCTTACCGTGATTGATGAGAGCCACGTAAGCGTACCCCAACTCCACGCCATGTACGGAGGTGACCGCGCACGCAAGATCAACCTTGTGGAATACGGATTCCGACTGCCCGCAGCACTTGACAACCGCCCTCTCAAGTTTGAGGAATTCAAGGAGCTTACCGGACAGACCATATATGTGAGTGCCACCCCCGCCGATTATGAACTGGCTGAGAGTGAAGGTGTAGTTGTGGACCAGGTGATACGCCCAACCGGCCTGCTTGATCCGGAAATTGAGGTCCGCCCAAGCAAGAACCAGATTGATGACCTGATGGAGGAGATAGCCGTACGTTCAGAGCGTGACGAGCGTGTACTGGTAACCACCCTCACCAAGCGTATGGCCGAGGAACTGAATGATTATCTGCTCAAGAACGGAGTCCGATGCAACTATATTCACAGTGACGTTGATACCCTGGAGCGTATCCAGATTATGACTGACCTGCGCAAGGGTCTTTATGATGTGCTCGTAGGCGTGAACCTTCTGCGTGAAGGTCTTGACCTGCCTGAAGTATCATTGGTAGCAATCATTGATGCTGATAAGGAGGGATTCCTGCGTGACCACCGTTCACTCACGCAGACTGCCGGCCGCGCTGCCCGTAACGTAAACGGAAAGGTTATACTCTATGCTGACAAGATTACGGAGAGCATGCGCCTGACCATAAACGAGACCACCCGACGCCGCGAGAAACAGATGCGTTACAATGAGGAACACGGCATTACCCCCAAGCAGATTGAGAAAGCGCTCAATACGTCACTGCTTATACCTGCCGCTCAGGAAGATGAGCCCAAGCCATACGTTATTGAGGATCACACCAGAGCGGTGGCCGATCCCGTCATTGCCAGCATGACACCGCAGCAGCTTGACAAGGCCATTGCCCGCACTCGCCGTCTGATGAATGAAGCAGCCTCCAGAATGGACTTCATGGAGGCCGCTCAATACCGCGACGAGATGTTCAAGTTGGAATCCTTGAAAGAAAACAAAGGAGGCTGATACCTCCTTTGTTATCCTTCAGGATTCCTTCAAGCCTCTTTTTATTTTGCTTCGCAAAAGCGCTTCGCTTAGCTCCTTCCAGTCGCGTTCTACGCATACTGGAGACTTCAACTGAATACCACCGTTTTGTTCTTATAAACCAGGATTTTGTGTTCTATATGCTTTTGGACAGCATGTGAAAGCACTATCTTTTCCAGATCCTTACCCTTGTTGACCAGGTCCTTGGGCATATCCTTATGCGAGATACGCACCACATCCTGACAGATGATAGGACCGGCATCAAGCTCGGCGGTAACATAGTGGCTCGTGGCACCAATGATCTTGACACCGCGGTCAAATGCGGCCTGATAAGGTTTGGCACCCACAAATGCCGGCAGGAATGAGTGATGTATGTTGATTATCTTGTTGGGATATGCGGCAATCATGCGGTCACCTATAATCTGCATGTATCGTGCCAGAACAATGAAATCTATGTTGTTCTCCTTAAGCAGGTCAAGCATGGCAGTCTCCTGCTCCAGCTTGTTCTCCTTTGTAATGGGATAAACATAATACGGAATGCCGAACATATCGGCCACATGTTTCATATCGGGATGGTTGCTCACAATGAGCGGAATCTCCACATTCCATTCACCGGCGCTGTAACGTGCCAGCAGATCAAACAGACAGTGTGACATCTTGGACACGAATATGGCCATACGCGGTTTGGTATCGCTGTAGTACAGGCGGAAATTCATATCGTACTTCTTTGCATAGAGAGTACCGAAATAGTCCGCTATCTTGTCTTTAGGTATCAGGAACTCGTCAATATTCCATTCTATACGCATATTGAACACGTTCTCCACGTGGTCAACAAACTGCGCCAGATAGACCACGTTTCCGCGGTTCTCAGTTATGAAATTGGTTATGTCTGCAATTATTCCCGGCCTGTCGGGGCAGTGCAATAATAGTGTTACGGTCATTGTATTCTGGTTTTTCAAGGCGCGAAATTACACAAAAAGGACTAAAATTGTATCAATATGGGTATGAAAACAGCCACAGCGGTTTCTATTAATAAAAAAACATTACCTTTACAGCATATTTAAATAAAGGATGAACAACAATAAATATTTCAAGGACAAAGTAGTAATTGTAACAGGAGCAAGTTCCGGAATAGGCCTTGCCACCGCAAAATTACTGGCCGGATATCAGGCCAAGGTGGTTCTTGCCGCCCGCTCTGAAGACAAACTTAGCGCACTTTGCCGGGAATTATCACAACACACAGAAGTAATCAGCGTCAGGACCGATGTCTCCGTAGAGGATGACTGCCGCAACCTCATTGACCAGACCGTAAAAAAGTTCGGACGCATAGACATTCTCATAAACAACGCGGGCATATCCATGCGTGCAATGTTCAAGGACCTGGACCTCAATGTGATACGCAGGCTCATGGATGTAAACTTCTGGGGTACGGTATATTGCACCAAATACGCCCTGCCTTACCTGCTGGAGACAAAAGGTTCAGTAGTGGGAGTAATATCCACCGCCGGCTACAAAGGACTGCCCGGACGTACCGGCTATTCAGCATCCAAGTTTGCCATAAACGGATTCCTGGACACACTGCGTTCTGAGCATCTGTATGACGGGCTTCACGTAATGATATACGCACCCGGATTCACTGAATCCAATATACGCAAGACCGCCCTCACAGCCGATGGCTCACAGCAGGGTGAGACTCCGCGCGAGGAGGGTAAGATGATGTCATCAGAGAAAGTGGGGCTTATCATGCTCAACCATATACGCAAACGCTCCAGACGGGCCACGCTTACATTTACCGGCAAACTGCTGCTTGTCCTGACCCGTCTCTTCCCCATTGCCACAGACCACATGGAGTACTGGTATATGGCCCGGGAGCCGGATTCGCCGTTCAAACGCCGCTCCGAGATAATGAAGGAGCGTAAAAATCACCAGGCGTAACCGAAGTTGAGAGTAAGGAACTCTTTGAACTGACCGTAGCCCATAAGGTTACCCTGCTTGTCATTTTTGCGTTTCACACTGTCATCAAAGCGCCAGTGACAGAAAAACTGCAGTGAGAAATACTTGTTGAGCTTGTAGTCAATGGTATTCTCAAAGTTAACCTCGGTGCTCTCATAACTGGTATAGAACTGGGCCTTGCCGGTCCAAGTGAAATCTGTCAGGAATGTCCATTTTATGTTACCGTCCAAACGGGAACCTATGGTGTATTTGAAATTCTTGCCTGCATCTATACCAAAGTTAGTGGCAATACTGTCCACACTCACGTATCGGCAGTTATATGATACCGGAGACAGCAGTAAAGAAAGGGTAATGTTCTTTTTCTTGAACTTGGGTTTGTAGTCCATACCCACAGATACGTTACCGTATGCAGGGGCAAAGAACTTTGACTTCAGCTTGGTGGGAACCTTGGTGTCATACACATCCATAAATTGAGTATAACCCTGGAACTGAGCTGAATAATACCAGCTCTCCCACGCTTTCAGACCGAACTTTGAGGTAAATCGCAGAAGGTCTTCATTTGTTCTGAAAGTGGTCTGTCCGTCAACATCAGTGGTATAGTATCCAAGTTTCATTTCCAGCTTGTTGTCCCAGGTGGCCTGCTTTTTTGCAAAATCCGCTTCAAGATTAATCTGCCCAAGGACAGAATGGTTGCTCTCACCACCCTTGTACCAGTTGTCAGAATAATGGCTCTGTGTATATTTGCCCTGAAAATTACCGAATGTCTTCCAATATCGGGGTTTAACCTGAACCAGATCCGGGTTGTTCTCATCCGTGGGTTTACGCCCGGTAGCCATCACATTACTGATGTGCACGCCTCTGGCAAGTTCCTCAGTGATAGGTATTATACCTGGAACGCTCATCAGCTCCTCCTCTGTCATCTTTACAAGCTCCGGATGCTCCAGATAAACCTTGACAAGAGCCTCATCAATCATCCTGGCCAGGATAAAATCATCGGAATCATCAAGCGGCTCCAACGGTAACAGGTCAGATTCAGGATCTGATATAATTTCATCCGGAGTAATGGCGCTTGAAACTGCTGATCCGTAAAGCACAATGGGCATGAAAAGCCTGAAATAGAGAGGATTGTCTGATATCTCCTCAAGCGTGACCTCCAAGTCATCATCCAGTGACAATGAATCCAATTCAAACCGCGCTCTGAGTCTTTCAGAAATGACAATTGAATCAGGAACTGTCTCCGATACATTTGCAGAGGCCTCCTGGGCAATGGCTGTAATTGACATCAACAGTGTTGCGATAAACGCAAGACTTCTCTTCATATGCCTCTTAATAAGGTTCAAGTGCAAAATTACAATAAAATATCGTCTCCTCCCCGCGCGCGCTCATTATATTTTATACCTTTGCACTCCGTAACAAAAAAACAACTAGATACAGTGGATAGAAGATCTTATTTAGGCCTCATTCTGATTATGGGCATACTGATGTTTGTGCTGGTATGGTCCAATAACAATGCAAAGAAAAACGCATCGGCAAAAGCCAGTTATGAACAGAAACTGGACTCCACAAACAGTTTGAATGATACCATCGCCATTATGGATGAGCCTCAGCCGGCTGAAGAAGCAATAATAGCCCAGGCTGATTCACTCTCACCCTTGTTCCCCGCACTGAACGGTACAGCAAGCACATATTACCTTGACAACGGGCTGGTTAAGATAGGCATCTCCTCAAAAGGAGCAGCTCCGTCACATGCTATCCTGAGCGGATACAAGAACCAGCAGGGACAGGATTTAACCCTGTTTGACGGCAATGAAATCAGCATGAACTTCAAGTTTGACGGCAAGAACTGGAACATTCAGAGCAAAGACCTCTATTTTGAGACAATACCCGGAGCACAGAACTCCGTAACAATGAGACTCAACACCAACGGATACGGCTATATGGACTTTGTCTATACACTGCTGCCTGAGAGTTTCATGCTCAACCTTGACATCAAGGCTTACGGAATGAGCAATTTCTTCCCCACTGACCTGAGCACGCTTGCCGTTGACTGGATTCAGAACCTGCGCCAACAGGAGAAGGGATTTGAGTTTGAGCAGCGCTACACAACCCTGACCTACAAACGTAATGACAAGGTCAAGGCCAAGATGCTGACAGTATCTCCCTCAGGCAAGAGATCAACAGCCGCCTCCAAAACTATTGAGGAGCAACTGGATTGGGTCGCATTCAAGAACCAGTTCTTCTCATGCATAATGATAGCCTCCGATACTTACTCTGCAAACTCACAACTGTCAGGTGTATCATACGCCAAAGGCAAGGGCTATATGAAGAAACTCATGGCCAAGACCCATACCGGTTTTGACCCCTCCGGAAGCGAGCCCACACAGTTCCAGTTCTACTTCGGTCCCAATGACTACAAGATTCTCAAGCAGAACAGCAAACTGGCACACGGAGACCACAAGATCAGGCTCAACCGCGTCATTGACCTGGGTTGGCCCGTTGTACGTGAAGTAAACCGTTTCCTTATCATACCTCTGTTCAACCTGCTCTCCAAGTGGAATCTGAACATGGGTATCGTGATACTGCTCATGACCTTGATCGTAAAGATGCTGGTTATGCCCGCGCAGATCAAGTCATACATGTCATCAGCAAAGATGCGTGCCCTTAAGCCTTATGTTGATGAGGTTGCCGCAAAATATCCCAAACCTGAGGACGCCATGAAAAAGCAGCAGGAGACCATGGCTGTTTACAGCAAATACGGTGTAAGCCCCATGGGCGGCTGCCTGCCTTCACTCATACAGATGCCTGTATGGATGGCTTTCTTCTTCTTTGTACCCAATGCCATAGAATTGCGTCAGCAGAGTTTCCTCTGGGCTACTGACCTCACAGGATTTGATGACCTTATCAGTTGGAGCAATAACATTCCGCTTATAGGTAACCATCTCAGCATATTCTGCATACTGTTCTGCCTGACAAACATCATCAATACCATATATATGCAACAGCAGCAACAGATGGCTCCCGGCCAGGAGGACACCATGAAGATGATGCGCTGGATGATGTACCTTATGCCGGTAATATTCTTCTTCTCATTCAACAACTACTCATCAGGCCTGTGCTACTACTACTTCATATCAGGTCTGGTAAGTATCATCACAATGATCTGGCTGCGCCGTTCAACTGATGAGAAGGCCATACTGGCCAAGCTTGAGGCCGATTATGAAGCCAGCCGCAACGACCCCAGCAAGCGCAAGCAGGGTGGCAGCAGCATGATGGCTCGCCTGGAAGCTCTGCAGAAGGAGCAGGAGCGCCTGCAGAAGCAACAGAAGAAATAAATAAAAAAGTCTTCGGCAACACCGAAGACTTTTTTATTTGTTGCGCTCAATCCACTGTGTTGGAGTCTCGTTATAGAAAAGCTTGAAATAGCGGTAAAACGTTTGGATAGAGCCGCAGCCGCACTGGGCCGCTATATTCTGTACAACAATAGCGTCCTTGGGTGCATTGGTCATCAGGTCAATGGCATAATCCAGCCTGTAACGGTTTACGTAATCTGAGAAGTTGCATCCCTTGGCATCCTTTATAGCCTTTGAGACGTAAGTCCTGTTGGAACCCAAATACTCTGCCAGGAAGACCAGCGACAGTTCCGGATTCAGGTACAGTTTGTCATTAACCATTACTGATTCTACACGTGCTATCAATGACGGCACGGCCTCAACCTCCATACTCTCAGGCAATGGAGTTTCAGCAGGCTTCACAGGGTTACTTGCTATCATGAAGCGTAAATTCTCTGCCGAATAATCCCTCTGCATAACATAATACACCCCTATCGCAACCATTATCACCTCCATAAAAATGACTGTCCCCACCAGCCATACATTTCCGGCAAGGTCATAAACCGGGATGATGAGAATAAATACGCACAAGGACGCCATAAGAATCGTCACAGTATGGATTCTACGAAGCCTGCCTGTATTCTGTTCTTTGTCCGATGAATAGAAGTCATCATATAGCCTGACATACTCACTCAGTTTGAACTCGCCGTATACCATCACCACGATAGCCTCCAACGGAACAAATATCTTAAAGATATGGTTGCCTATCATTGACATCCAGCCATAGGCAATTGAATGCTCTATCTGTATGCTCTGGCCAAATATGACATTCGATATGTATGCATGCCTCTCAGCGTCATTCATAAGAAGCTGGGCCGTTACAAGCATCGCAGCATAAATGATGGCAGGAAGAAATACCATCACATTAAGTATCGGGGTACTGCGCACATCTGTAAACCTGTTCAGGAACAGGAAATAGACAGGCGCACAGAACGGTGATATCAGACAATACATGAAATTAAAACCCCATATATGCCCGGCTGCCACAAAGGGATTGTAATACTCCGCATAAAAGGCTATTGACAATGCCACAGGCACAAGCAGCATAGCCATATGATTACGTATGCTCTTACTGCTCTTGCCTCTGGTAAGCAACAGGATTGCCGATATCAATACTGCCAGTGCGGGCAGATTGAAAAGGACAAAAACTATTTCAGCCATTTATCAAGCCAGTTGAAATAGGTTCTCTGCCACAGAATCCCGTTCTGGGGTTTCAACACCCAGTGGTTCTCATCGGGGAACAACAGCAGCTCTGCAGGCACGCCGCGCAATCTGGCCGCCTGGAATGCCGATACCGCCTGTGAGTACAGAATACGGTAATCCTTTTCACCGTGAATGCACAGGATTGGCGCATCCCACTTATCGGCAAAAAGATGCGGTGATGTGGCATAAGTGCTCTCTGTAATCTTGTTCTTTTCCCAATAAGGACCACCCAGATCCCATTGCGGGAACCACATCTCTTCTGTCTCAACATACTGCTGCTCCAGATTGAATATGCCGTCATGGGCTATGAAACACTTGAATCTACCCTCATGATGTCCTGCCAGCCAGTACACTGAATAGCCTCCGAAACTTGCACCTACGCAACCCAGACGGTTCTTATCCACATACGGCTCATTGCATACGTCATCAATGGCAGAAAGCAGGTCATCCATGCACTGCCCACCGTAATCACCGCTTATATCCTCCAGCCATTTCCTGCCGAATCCAGGCAGTCCGCGGCGGTTGGGTGCCACCACAATATAACCCTGGGCAGCCATGATACGGAAATTCCATCGATAGCTCCAGAACTGTGAAACCATGCTCTGAGGGCCACCCTCACAGAACAGTATTGTGGGATATTTCTTTGAAGCGTCAAAATCAGGTGGGAATACGACCCATGTAAGCATATCCTTGCTGTCAGTGGTCTTGACTGCGCGGGCCTCAACCCTGATGTTGGCCAGCTGGCTGAAAATATGGTCATTCTCATGTGAAATCTTTTCAGCCGATCCGTTCTTGGTATCAACAGAGAATATCTCAGTGGCATATTTCATTGACTGACGGGTAACGATAAGATGTCTGTCCCTGCCCCACGCCAGAGAATTATAATCACAAGCGTCAATGTTTACAGGAATCACATTGCCGTCAAGATCAACTGAGAACAGTGACATGCAGCCCTGCCATGAACCTATGAAAAAGAAATAATCCTTATCCTGCGCCCAGATATAATCATCCACATTGCTGTCAAAGTTCACTGATACGGACCATTTGCGGTTGCTCTCCAGATCCATCACGTACAGACGGTTAATATCACTCTCGTAACCGTCACGTTCCATGCTCTGCCACGCAATATATCGGCCGTTGTCACTGAATTTGGGATTAATGTCATATCCCATATTCAAATCATCGGTTCCCGGGAGTTTGCAGAGATTCTTTACCTCACCGTTCTCAAGATTGTATAGGAATATGTCTGAATCTGTGCTCTTGGTATACTCTAAGCCCGCTTTCTTACGGCATGTATAAGCCAGATTCCTGCTGTCCGGACTCCATGCAAACTGCTCAATTCCGCCAAACGGCAGCATGGGGCTCTCAAAAGGCTCATCCTTAAGCAGGTCAACAGCCTGAGTTGACACCTTCTTGCCGTCAAATGCAGCCACAAACGGATGAGGCAGAGATGTAACCCAGCTGTCCCAATGACGGAACATAAGGTCATCAGCTATCATACCGCTTGCCTTGGGCAGGTCCTCATACTGTCTTTCCTTGACAAGCGGGTTAGGTACATTCATGACCATCAGCACGTTACTCATATCAGGTGAGAACAGGAAACCCTCCACATCCTTGTCCATATATGAAAGTTGCCTGCGATGCTTGCCATAGGTATCCATACTGAATATCTGCTGGACGCCGTCCTTGACAGAAAGGAAAGCTATGCGCTCATTATCCATCCATGCCGGACTGTGCTCTGAAGCTGCCAATGCGGTAAGCAGTCTGACATTCTCACCGTTGTCATCCATCACGTAGATAACCGTGTGACTTGCATTCTCCTGAACGCTGTAATATGAGACCTGGTATGCCACCTTTGAACCGTCAGGTGAAGTTGTCACGTCTCCGATGCGGCCCATAGACCACAAAACCTCCGGGGTGAGCCTGCCATCCTCTACAAGGATATTGCTCTTGCCTATATTGACCTTACTATCTTCTTTCTTGGTTACCATAAAAATAAGAGCAGCTGCAACGAATGCCACAAGCAACACGTTGACAAAAGTGAATCGTTTTCTGTCCATATCAGTTTACTCATTTGAAATGCGAATATATCATTAATTATTGACAAAACGGAAAGTGTTATTTGTTATCTTCGCGGAAAAATAGAGCAGATGGCACTTTTTACCCTTCTCATAACCATCCTGTTGGCGCAGCCGTTTGGCATTGGTTCACAGCCCGTTGTCTCAACCCATCGGTTTGAAACCGTTTCAGCAGACACGGTGCGGCTTGTATTTGATTTGAAAATATCTGACGGATGGCATGTCTATTCCACATCACTGCCCAAAGGCGGCCCCACAAGTGCCTCACTGGATTTTGACACCATCTACGGCGCAGAACCCGCATCAGAATTGCTTTTCAGCGGGAATGAAATAGAAAACATTGATCCTTTCTTTGACATCAAAGTACGGTTTTTTGAGAAAAAAGTAAGTTTTCATCAGAATTTCCGCATTACGGCCGATGAATGGCGGCTGGAGGGCGCGTTCTCATTCGGAGCATGCAATGATGAGAGCTGTCTGCCTCCGCAGCATGTGGAATTCAGCCACAGCAGTACTCCGGCCAATACCTCTCAAAGCCCTACAGCAGGTACTGATCTCTCAAATCTTAAGGATTTTGACCAAGCCACCTGGAGTTCGGCACAGATTGATGCCCAAACCACACAAAAAACCGGCAGCGGCCTTTGGGGACTCTTCCTGACAAGCTTCCTTGGCGGCCTCATAGCCCTGTTCACCCCATGCGTATGGCCAGTCATACCCATGACCGTAAGTTTCTTCCTAAAACGTTCATCAACCCGCAGCAAGGCTGTTCGTGACGCAATCCTGTACGGATTCTCCATAATTGCGGTATATGTGGCGCTTGGGCTTGCCATTACGCTCATATTCGGAGCCAATGCCCTAAACGCCCTGGCCACCAATGCCGTAGTTAATATCCTTTTCTTCCTTATTCTTGTAGCGTTCGCACTCTCCTTCTTTGGATTGTTTGAGATTACGCTCCCCTCAGGATGGAGTACCGGAACTGACCGCAAATCGACCGCAGCAGGCCTGGGAGGCATATTCTTCATGGCACTCACACTGACCATAGTCTCATTCTCCTGCACCGGCCCCATAATAGGATTCCTTCTGGTTGACGCAGCCTCAACAGGCAGTATCCTGGCTCCCACCATAGGCATGTTGGGATTCTCAGTGGCTATGGCCATACCATTCACCCTGTTCGCCATGTTCCCAGGATGGCTCCAGTCCATGCCCAAATCCGGCGGCTGGATGGATAAGGTAAAGGTAACACTCGGTGTCATAGAACTGGCATTCTCACTAAAGTTCCTCTCTGTAGCCGATATGGCTTACGGCTGGGGCATACTGCCGCGTGACCTTTTTATACTGTTGTGGATTCTCATGGCTCTATTCCTGGGGCTCTATCTGCTGGGATTGTTTGGCCGCAGGAAGAACGGCAAGAAGCAGAAACCAGGCCCTATAGGAATAACCGTAGGCATTTTATCATTGGCTTTTGCCGTATGGCTCGTTCCCGGGCTGTGGGGAGCTCCGCTCAAGGCTATCAGCGCATTCACTCCGCCCATGAGCACCCAGATTCTGGGACATAATGACCACGCCGTTGAACCTCAGTTCACAGATTACAATGAGGCCCTCAAGGCATCTGGGGCCAGCGGCAAACCTATTCTGATAGATTTTACGGGGTACGGTTGCGTAAACTGCCGCAAGATGGAGGCTGCTGTATGGACAGATCCGCGTGTATCAGGAATAATAAAGGAGCGGTACATACTGACATCACTTTTTGTTGATGACAAGACTACGCTTGAGGAGACCGTATCTGTCGTTGAAAACGGCACAAAAGTAAAGATCCGCACCGTCGGTGACAAATGGAGCCTGCTTCAGCGTTACAAGTTCGGCGCCAACGCCCAACCCTTCTACGTTATCGTCGACTCCAAAGGAAATCTTATCAAAGGCCCCTACACCTTTGATCCCAATCCGGAAGATTTCCTTAAATTCCTGAAATAAATTACTTTTTTTCGCGCTTGATGACTTTCTTCTTGCGGACAGACCAGCCGAAGAAGCCCTTGGGATTCGACACGTCAAAATACTCGCCGTGTGTGTAGGCGATAAGATCCATAGCCGCCATATCAAGTTTGTCGTTTTCATCGATGAATTTCTCATCAACAAGAACGTTCACCACCTCAGCCAGGAACATGTCATGTGATCCCAGCGGTTTGATATCAACCACCTTGCATTCAATGGACACCGGCGATTCCTCTACCGTGGGGGCAGCCACAATCTCAGCCTTGCCAGGAGTGATTCCAGCCTCCTTGAACTTGTCAATATCACGGCCTGAACGTACACCGCAGAAATCAGTGGCACGTGCCAGAGCCTTTGTTGTAAGGTTTATCACAAAGCAACCGTTGCGCTTAATTATATCGTATGAATGACGTTCCGGACGTATGGAAACATAACACATTGGAGGATTGCTGCACACCGTGCCGGTCCATGATACGGTCAACACATTATACTCATCAGGAGTTGCACCGCAGCTCACCAGGACTGCAGGCAAAGGATAAATCATTGTTCCGGGTTTAAAACTCTTTTTCATCTGTCAGGTTGTGTAAGTTTACGGAAAACGGTAGGCGTAGGCAGTGAGAAACGCATCAGCTCACCCGTAACAGGATGAATGAATGAGAGACGGTAATTATGCAGCATAAGCCTGCGTGCAGGATTAGTATCAGCACCATACTTCAAATCTCCGGCAATAGGACAGCCCATCTCCGCCATATGTACCCTTATCTGATTCTTCTTGCCCGTAAATATCTCAACATCCACCAATGCATAGCGCCCGCGTGACTGGAGTACGCGGTAATGCGTTATGGCCAGGCGTCCTTTCTCCTCATCAGGGGTAGAGAAAACCTGCATCCTGTCATTCTGGGTAAGCAGACTCTCTATGGTATCCTCCTGGCGCGGAGGCACATTCTCCGTAACGCATATATACTTGCGCTCTTTTACGTAAAAATCCCAGTTGGAGCGCATCTCAAGCATCATCTCCTGATCCTTGGAGAATATCAGTATGCCCGATGTAAACTGGTCCAGACGGTGGCAGACAAAAAGATCAGCCTCAGGATTGCCGTGACGAACATAATCCCTTACTATATTAAAGGCATTCTTTTCACGTACATTGTCATTGGCAACTGACAACAGTCCGGAGGCTTTCTCAATAACCACCATCCACTTGTCTTCAAACAGTATCTTTACCTGCGGATTATTGAACTTATAGAAAGAACGGCCAAAATTAACCTCAACGGTATCGCCCGGAAGCAACGGACAGTCAAATTGCGTTACGGCCGATCCTTTTACTGCAATATGCTTGTATTTGAGCAGCGTTTTTACTTCAGTACGGTTCAGATTTGTCAGGGTGGAGATCAGAAATGGCAGCAAAGTGGTTTCCTGCTCCACCTTATATGATTTGATATTATCGGCCGTATAATGCTTTCTGTTACCTTTATTACTGTCATTCATATGCTTTACACACTATTTCGGAGCAAAATTACTAAAAATTCCACATAACACTTGGAAATAACAAAAACGAGCTATATCTTTGCTACGTGTTTTTCATGGTATTAGATTTTATTTCAAGGGAAGCGGAACTGTGAAGTCCCGCTTCCCTGCTTTTTGTACACTCCAATTTTACAAAAATCATTCCCAAATCGTAAAATTTGTGATATCCACATAATTTTAACAGAAAAAGATATCCTTCCAAAGGAATAAACCACTTATATTTGTATCGCAAACAAGGAGAGAAGATTGGTTGTGAAACCGGTTCATCTAAAATTTCAATTATTGGAAAAGGACTATTGAGAACGAGAGACCCGCTGTGCAGCGAGTCTCTTGTTTTATTTAATTAAAACCTGAAAATTACGGATTGGCCCGCTTATCGGCGGTTACCCACACGGATAGTCTCCAGTATTCCTGAAATAGATTGTTTCTCCATGGGCCCTGCTGATCCCACAAGCGCCATCATTGTTAGCGCTACGGCTGTCAGCACACATGCTGCAGCTGTAATGAATATGTTACCTGAATAACAACTCTTACCCAGAACTGTAGCCGGAACAATAATAAGGAAAATTACCAGTGCAAAAAAATACTGAACCGGAACCAGATTTGCCCTGTGCCCGGCAAAAATAAACGCCATTGATTCCTTGAACTTAAACTCGCCCCTTATCATGCTTGACATCATGTCAATGGCAAACAGGAGGAAACTTATTAGCAGTAATGTCCTGAATACATACGTAAAACTAGCGTAACACACCACCTGCCCTTTATCCTCCAGGAACGGGAACATAGGTCCTATGAAATCAAAAGAATCCAGATATATCCTTACCGCGTTTTCAAATCCGGCCGTATATACAGACTCTATTCCAACCACCAGATGCAGGAACGGAATAAAACTGCACAACTTGAAAAACATCCCGTCAGGAACAGAATTGCGGAATGACTTAATATATGAAATAAAACAAGGTACTAGAGCCAATGCGCATACCTGCTCAATAAGCACAAAATGCAGCATCAGCCTGGAACTTGTATTAGATGAAAGGAATGCAAAAAGAAAAAAACATGACAGCAGCGCGATAAAACGCTTCAGCTTTCTGAAATATAAGTCTCTTGGAGCAAAAACCAAGTAAGCCAGGAGCCAGAATAAACCCGTTACGCTGGGAACCAGAAGCAGTATAGACTGTAATTGCATCAGAGTTTGATTATTATGCGCAAAGATAACCAAACCACTATAAGGGGTGAAAATAAATCTGAAAAATAATACAAAAACAATTGCAAAAAAATCAAAAAATAAAAGAAGTTTTCTTTTTTAGCCACATCACTTCCTTCTCATCAAGATAGGGCGCCAGGCATTCATATACATTACGGTTAAAGTTGTTCAACCACTCTATCTCCCGCTTGTCCATCATGGAGACAATCAGCGGTGCTGTATCCAGATAAGTCATTGTGAGAGTCTCAAAGCCCAACCAGTTACCAAACTCATTCTGCCCCTTAGACACACAGAGTATCATATTCTCATGCCTTATGCCATGAGAACCTTCACGATAAATACCCGGTTCATCCGATGTTATCATACCCGGCATCAGCGGCTGATTTTTAAAATTCTGCCTGATAGACTGCGGCCCTTCATGCACGGAAAGCACATTCCCCACTCCGTGCCCCGTCCCGTGACCGAAATTGCGCATAGCCTGCCACAAGGGCCTGCGTGCTATAGCATCAATTCGGCAGCCTGGAGTACCTTCCGGGAATACAGCCATCGCCAGATCAATCATAGCCATCATATCAAGCGTATAATCCTCACGCTCCAGGTCCGTGAGCGGCCCCAGCGGTACGGTACGTGTTATATCCGTAGTACCATATTCATAATGTGCACCGCTGTCGTTCAGATAGAGCCCGTGCGGTTCCAAAACCGCGTCCTTGCCCCTTATTGTAGAATAATGCGGCAGAGCGGCGTTCTGCCCGTATGCGGAGATGGTTTCAAAACTCTCATCCAGAAAACCGGGCATTGCAGCACGCAGTTCATGCAGCTTGTCTGATGCATCTGCCTCCGTAATACGGCGTCCTGCTGCAATCTCATCCTCCAGCCACATAAAGAAACGCGTCTGCGCAATTCCATCCTGAACATACGCCCGGCGGAAACCTTCAATCTCCACCTCATTCTTTACGGATTTGGCCAATTCAACGGGCGATTCAGCCGATATCATGTTATCCTGACCAAAAGCATCGGCAATAGCCCGGCCGGTCTCATAGTTAAGAGAACCCGCATCTATAAGGATCTTGCCATCCGGCTTGAGTGAAGCAATAAAACGCCCGCACCCGGAATACGGCATCAATCTGATATTGTCTTTTCCCAGCACTTCCCTAACATCCGCTCCAAATTTTGAATTCTCAGCAAACAGCCACACGCAATCCGGCCCCACCAGCGCAAAAGAGATCACAAACGGACAGTATTCCACATCGTTTGAGCGGATATTGAGCAACCAGGCTATCTGGTCCAGGCAGTTCAGAAACATATAACTGCAGCCCTTCTGCTTCAATTCACCGCGCAACCATTCCAGTTTCTCTGACCGGCTGCGCCCGGCATACCTGTCCTCATGCAGCCATACCGCGCCTTGCGGCAGCAAAGGTCTGTCCGGCCACAACGCCTCCAGATAATCAGGTCTGGAAACGACAGCCGCATGCTTCCCTGCAATGGCACGCTCCAGTTGCAGTGCCTCATTCATGCTCATGCAGAGCCCGTCAATACCCACCTTAGCGCCGTCAGAAACATTTGCAGCAATCCATCCTATCCACTCCTTGTCCTCAACTGACACCATCTTGTGCAGCTCAATGCCGCTGCCTTCAAGTTCACGGGCAGCCTGTATCCAGTAACGCGAGTCTGTCCAAAGCCCTGCGTGATCATTAGTGACAACCACCACCCCGGCTGATCCCGTAAATCCGCTTATAAACTGGCGCTGACACCAGCGCAACGGCGTATACTCACTGTTATGGGGATCCTCACCCACGGTAACCGCAGCATCCCATCCCCGCTCCGCCATCATCCGGCGCAATGCTTCTATCTTTTTCTTAATAATCATATATTACCTTTATATATATACAGCAAATATAACTCTTTTTTGTATCCAAGTGCCATTGTAGCCCATTTATGTTCAAAAAACATCATATCCGGAATTCGTTACAGACATTAATAAATGTTTCACAAACATCAGTTTTTTTATATCAGCCGGTTTTTAACCATAATTTTTTATGAAGTAATGTTGGGAAGTGTTATATTTGCATGATTTATGACCTAATTAAAGGCGGAAAATGTCCGCCGCACATCAGTAACTGACTGATTTTGAGCTTTAAATTTGAAACAACCTAATTGTTTAACTTTATCCTTTTAAAACCTTTTTTATGAATCTCAAAAAACATGTATTGAGTGTACTGCTCTTGGTAGCAGTACCTATCTGTGCAATTGCACAGAACGTGACTGTTAAGGGACAGGTTAAGGATGACGCAGGTGAACCTCTTATTCTTGTCAACGTTCTTCAGGTTGGCACGGGTAACGGTACCGTAACTGACATGGATGGTAACTACTCCATCTCAGTTCCGTCAAACTCAACCCTCCAGTTCTCATTCATGGGCTACCAGACTCAGAACATAGCCGTGAGTGGACGCACAACAATCAACGTAACCCTCTCAGAGGATACAGAGCTTCTTGATGAAGTTGTGGTTATCGGTTATGGTGTTCAGAAGAAGAGTGACCTGACCGGTGCCGTTGCATCTGTCAATGCAAGTTCTCTTAAGTCTCTGTCAACCACTGATGCCGCCGCAGCCCTTCAGGGTAAGGTTTCCGGTATCCAGGTTCTCTCAAACGCTTCTCCTGGTAGCGGTGCTGAGATCCGCGTTCGTGGTTATTCATCAAACAGCAGCAAAATCGATCCTCTTTACATCGTGGACGGTCTGCAGGTAAACAGCATCCAGTATCTGGATCCTACAATGATCGAGTCTATCGAGATCTTGAAGGATGCCGCATCAGCAGCTATCTATGGTGCTGAGGCTGGTAACGGTGTTATTCTTGTAACCACCAAGAGCGGTCAGGACGGCAAGGCTTCTGTATCATATTCAGGCAAGTTCACCTTGCAGAATTACACAAAGCGCCCCCTCATGAACCGTGAAGAGATCATCAAATATCTAGGTTATGAATACGGTTACGTAACTGATGAAGACGGTAAGCCTACCGACACACGTTGGGTTGACCAGCAGATTAAGAACTTTGACTACAATCATCCTCTTTATAAGGATGGTGTTATCGATCAGGATTGGATTGACGCCTATATTGAGCCCACATGGAGCCAGCAGCACTCTATCAGTGTAGCCGGTGGTAACCAGAGCGGTCATTACTTCACTTCTCTCAACTATGTCAAGAATGACGGTGTTGTAAGAGGTGACAAGGATGTTTACAATCGTCTTACCGCACAGATCAATGCAGACTACAACATTTTCAAGTGGTTGCAGGTTGGTAACAACCTCTCAATTGAAAAGTGGTCAACCAAGAGCGTATCACAGCGTTCATATGGTTCATCATTCGAGCAGATGATTCAGATGGATCCTCTGACCCCGGTTTACTGGACAACTCCTGGTGAGATGTCTCTCTCAGTAAAGACCGTTTATGACGCACTCCAGGACGGCACAGCTGATCAGAACTACCGTCTGTTCGGAGATGAGAATGGTTGGTTTGCCAACACCAAGTATTCAGATATGGAAGGTAGCCCGCTCGCAAAGCGTGATGCAACTGATTCAAGCAATGGCGGTTTCAACATCAACGGAACGCTCTTTGCCAATCTGAAGCCCATCAAGGGTCTGACCATTACATCACGTCTGGGATATCGTCTCAACCAAGGTGTAAGCCACAGCTACTCATCTCCTTATTGGATTGGTGACCGTGGTAACCAGACAACCTACTCAATTTCTGCAAATGCAAGTACCGGTTGGTACTATCAGTGGGAGAACTTTGCTAACTATGACTTCTCTATTGACAGGCACAACATTACTGTCATGGGTGGTATGTCGTACAAGGAGAGCAACAGTGACAATGTAAGCACAAGCGCATCTGGTACAGACATCCTTAAGTCATATGAGGATAACTTCCTTTACATGTCATATCTTAAGAGTGATGCTCCTATCACCGTCAGCAATGCACCCGGCAGGAGCGCATCTCTCGCTTACTTCGGCCGTTTGATCTATAACTATGACAACCGTTATAACTTCCAGGCCAACTTCCGCGCTGATGCATTTGACTCATCAAAACTTCCTGCTGACAGCCGTTGGGGTTACTTCCCATCATTCTCAGCCGGTTGGACAATCAGCAACGAGTCATTCTTCAAGGACAATCTGAACACTGATACTTTCAACTTCCTGAAGCTGCGTGCATCATGGGGTCGCAACGGTAACATCAGCGTTCTTAGCGGTTATCCTTACACCGCAACCATTTCAAAGGGTAGCAGCTGGTATCAGTACAGTGTTGACCAGATCGGTTCAACCTACGGTTCTGCACCTGGCGGTCTTGCTAACCCGAACCTGACATGGGAGACATCAGAGCAGTTTGACCTGGGTCTGAATGCACGTTTCCTCAACAACCGACTCACATTTGATGTCGACTACTTCAACAAGCAGACCAAGGACCTTCTCTTCAGCGTATCAGTTCCGTCAGAGCTTGGCTTCACATCAGCTATGGCTAATGGTGGTAACGTACTGAATGAAGGTTGGGAGTTTGAGCTTGGTTGGAGAGACCGTGTCGGTAAGTTCAACTATAGTGTATCAGCGAACTTCTCAACCCTGCACAATGAGGTTCTCTCACTGGCTGAGGGTAGTGCTCCTACCAGAAGATCAGACGCAAGTTCTACCAACTATAAGATCCAGACCGTATTTGAGGAAGGTTACTCAATCTGGTACCTGAGCGGTTTCAAATACCTGGGTATGGATGAAAACGGTGATCCCAAGTTTGAGGATCTGAACGGTGACGATATCATTGGTACAGAGGATATGCAGTTCATCGGACATACCACTCCCACTTACACCTATGGTATTAACATCAACATGGAATGGAAGGGATTTGACTTCACATTGAACGGTTCAGGTGCAGGCGGCAACTCTATTCTTCCTGTTCTCCATCGCGCAGGTTTCAAGAACAACCTGAAGTGGTATCTTGAGAACAGCAGAACTGCTGATAATCCTGGCGGTACTATCCCAAGTCCTGAGAAGATTGAATCACCTGACGGACCTTTCTGGTCATCAACAGGTAACCTGTTCAAAGGTGATTACTTCCGTTTCAAGCAGATACAGTTAGGTTATACACTCCCCGCCAAGATCACAAAGAAGGCTGCTATCAGCGAGCTTCGTGTATACGGATCATTGGATGACTTCTTTACAATTACAAGCTATCCCGGTTTGGATCCGGAGACTGCTTCTACCAACAGCACTTCAGGACGTGGCCTCGACTGGGGTTCATATCCCACTATGAAGAAGGTGATTCTGGGTGTTAATCTTACATTCTAATCAATTCAATGTATAGAAATATGAAAAAGATATTATTTCCTATTGTTTTAGGGTGTGCTTTCGTTGCTGTCTCTTGTGAAGACAAGCTTGATATTCCCCAGAAAGGAACTGTAAGCACACTTGAGTACTACGCCTCTGACGCCGATGCAAAGGATGCTCTCACAGATATGTATGCAAACTTTGTAGCAAACGTAGCTGGCACTGAGGGTATTGACAATCCTGAGCAGGTTATTATTAACTATGCTTCTGATGACATCCTGGCTGCCGGTGGTCACATTAATGACCATGACGGTTTCCGTGGATTTGATGAGTTTGACTATGATGATGCTAACGGCACACTGAAAGCCGCCTATGACCGCTACACCGGTGCAATCTACCACGCCAATCTGGTAATATCAAACTTCACAACAGAGAACCGTAAGGGTACCGCACCTAAGTTTGAAAGTGAATACACCAAGAAATGCGTTGCAGAGGCTCGCGTAATGCGTGCATACCTCCACATGATGCTCGCAATCCTGTGGAATCAGCCCGCTATCATTGACCGTCTTCTTGATCCCGATGAACTGCCCATTCAGGCTGAGAGCCAGAAGCAGGTACTTGATTGGGTTATCGCAGAGTGCGACAAGGCCATCAACTCAGGTTACCTCCTGGAGCGTAACGGTAAGACAGACAAGGACGCAACTGCCCGCATGACCGTTGGTTTTGCACAGTTCGTTGCCGGTAAGGCCGCCGTATTCAATAATGATATGGCTACCGCCCGTAAATATCTGGAGCCCCTGGCAGATCCTAACAATAAGAATTACGACCTTGTTGAGCCAAGCGAATTCTGGACCAACTTCCACGTAGCCGGCGACGGTAACTGTGAGAAGATTTTTGAGCCTAACTTCGTCTATGATGCAAATTCTCCTTTCTGGGACAACGTATGGCGCAGCCGCTGGATGGTAGCCGACGTATTCTGCTGGCGTACTGACCACTTGGCTTCAATGCCTTCTGTATGCCCTGCTGCAGGATGGAATGGCGGTGCTATCCAGGAGGACTTTGCCAAGAAGTTCCTTGAGCATGATGGCAATTCACCTCGCCGTAGAGCATGCTTCCTGACCGGTGATGAGTGGCTCTATGAGATGGAATGGAACTCTAAAGTTAATTTTGGCACAATGGCTGAGATGGAGGCAGATTCTGCACGTGGTATTTCTCTTACTGATGGTATCTACAGTCACGGAGCATACTTTGAGTGGAAGCATATGTCTTATGCTAAGGTTCCCAAGATTCTTGCCGGAGACAAGGATTATCCAGCAGATAACATACCAGCCGTCATGGGTGGCGCTTCAACCCAGAAGAACTTCAACTGCGCACGTCTGGCAGAGGCCCTGTTGCTATATGCTGAGGCTTGCGTAGGTTCAAGCGATGCAGCCAAGGGTCTTGCAGCTCTGCAAAGAGTTCAGCAGCGTTCAGGTTCAGGCAAGATCAGCACAGCTCTTACATTTGAGGCTGTTATGGAAGAGAAGCAGTATGAGATGTGGTTTGAGAACTGCCGTTTCCCGGACATCGTTCGCTGGATCAATACTGGCAAACTTAAACTGGATGATGTAGTTGCAACCTATCATAATATTCATGAGAATCTTCCTACAGTTTATGATAAGTTCTACACTATTAAGGATTATCCTAAGCACGAACTCTATGTAAATCATTCAAAAGCTGACTACCAGGAGTTCGATGCTAAGCACATGTATCTGCCCTTCCCGCGCGATGCACGTACAGCTAACCACTTCAAGAATGTTCTTGGATGGGCATCAGCTGAATAATAACCAACAGTTATAATCTTTGAGAGGGACCCTTTGGGCCCCTCTCTTTTTTATATCAAGTTTTGAATTTATCGTATCTTGAAGGTGCGGTTTGTAGTGTTGCACTGCTGCAGCACCTCCACAAACTTTTGTGCGGCCATCTTATGGTATGCACCTTTAAGATAGTGATAGCAACCGTCCATCCTGCCGTCAGGATGAGCTATAGGGATAGCCTCCAGACCGCGTACGCCCTGGATGGCCTCTTCTGACAGCATCGTTGCCAGGGAACTGTTGCTCACCAGGTCCAGAAGGTAACGCACGCTGTTTATCTCAAGGCGGATATCAAGATTTACATCCTCAGCATAGAGTATTGATTCCAATATATCCCTTGACTGCAATCCCTTGGATGGCAGGGCCAGCGGAAAACGGGACAGTTCCTGAACCTTGACCTGCTTGCCAAGTCCCTGAAACATACCGATGCGTCCTATCAGACACAATCGGCTTTGAAAAAGCAAGTGTGACTCAATACGCTCATCACCTCCGGGCGATTTATACGTAACCGCCAGATCCAGTTCGTGGTCACACAGTTTTTTGAGGAGTTCCTCCTTAGTAGTGATAATGATATTGAGTCTGATATTGGGAAACTGCTTGTTAAACTCCAGAACCGTCTGCTTAAGAAGCGGACTGAAGGCATAGGTGGAGCCCACGCTAAGCGTACCCACATGCAGGTTCTTCACATCTCGGATACGGTCAGCACCGGCTCTGGCATCATCCAGGACCTGCAAGGCGCAGGGATAGAACTGCTGCCCGTAATCACTAAGCTCAACATGACGTGTATCACGGGTAAGCAACTCCACGCCAAGCTCCTCTTCCAGTTTGGATATCTGCTGCGATATGGTACTCTGAGTAATGAAAAGTGTCTTTGAGGCCAATGAATAGCTCTTTAGACGAGCCACCTCAACAAAGTATCTCAACTGCCGTAATTCCATAAAAGACTATTTTTCTGCAAATATAACTATTTATCGAAAACAGCGAATAATACTATCGAAACAATCCATAATCGCTTATAAATTAAGGTGTAAATTCTGTATACTTTTGCGCCTGAATTTGCACAAGTATATATGAGCAACAAGAAAATCAATTTCAAGATGTGCGTCCTCCTGCCTATCGTGCTGATTGTGACGCTTTTCCTTTGGATAGTACCCGTTGAATTCTACGGAATCGAAGCCCTGACAGTAGTTCAGCAGCGTGTAATTGCGCTGTTTGTTTTTGCAGCATTGATGTGGATGTTTGAAATAATTCCTAACTGGACCACGTCACTATTGCTCATAGTATTGTGCCTGCTTACCATTTCAGATAAAGGTATCAGCCTGTTCTGTGATCCCAAATACGGCACACTGGTAGGCTACAAAAGCATCATGGCCTCATTTGCGGATCCCGTTGTGATGCTGTTCATGGGTGGATTTGTACTTGCTATCATGGCTGAGAAATACGGACTTGACGTTACATTGGCTAGAATACTCCTTAAGCCTTTCGGCACAAAGCCCAGCATGGTTCTGCTTGGATTCCTTGTTGTGATTGCTGTATTCTCAATGTTCATGTCAAACACTGCCACAGCTGCCATGATGCTGGCTTTCCTGGCACCGGTGCTGCAGGTTCTGCCTTCCGATGACAAGGGCCGCATAGGTCTTTCACTGGCCATCCCCGTAGCTGCCAACATAGGTGGTATAGGCACCCCCATAGGTACTCCTCCTAACGCCACAGCAGTACGTTTCCTGGCCGAATCCGGTTATGAAGTGACCTTCTCTGAGTGGTCTATTAGAATGATTCCTTATGTACTCATAATGATTCTTGTGGCTTGGGTACTGCTTCAGCTCATGTTCCCCTTCAAGACCAAGAAGCTGGTGCTTGACATTCCCGCCAACAAGCGCCCCGTTGACTGGAAGACTTACGTGGTCTGGATTACCTTTATCGGCACTATCCTGCTGTGGGCAACCGAAAGCCTTACCGGAATCAACTCAAATGTTGTAGCACTTATCCCGCTGGGTGTGCTTACCATGACCGGCATATTCACAAAAGAAGATATCAAGGAGATCAACTGGACAGTTCTCTGGTTGGTAGCCGGAGGGTTTGCACTGGGTACAGCCCTGCAGGGAACCGGACTTGCCAAGACACTGATAAACGCCATTCCGTTCGGTTCAATGAGCGTGCTTTCAGTGCTTATCATTGCAGGCCTGGTATGCTACTTCCTCTCCAACTTTATCAGCAACTCAGCTACAGCCGCCCTGCTCATCCCTATCCTGATCGTGGTGGCAGAAGGTATGGCTGACCCGACAGCTACAAACAACACATCATTCCTGGCACTGGGCGGTACACACGCCATGATTTCATTCATTGCTGTGTGCGCATCAATAGCCATGCTGTTCCCCATCTCCACTCCTCCTAACGCCATTGCATCAAGCACCGGCCTGGTTCAGACCAAGGATATGTCAAAGGTGGGTATCATCATAGGCGTTATAGGCTTTACTCTGGGATTCTTCTGGCTTACCAAGATATTCCCGTTCGTACACTATTAATAAATGTTGCCACAAAACCATAATAAAATCCCACCTTACGGCGGGATTTTATTTTTATCTTCACACCTTCATTGGTATAAATCCTGCGGCTTTATCCCAACGAAGGCATGAAGACAAAAAACCCTGGACCTCATCCAGGGCTTTTTTGGCTTTGTGACTTCGTTGGGATTCGAACCCAAGACCCACAGCTTAGAAGGCTGTTGCTCTATCCAGCTGAGCTACGAAGCCGACCTTTTAGCGGGTGCAAAATTAGCGCAATATTTCAACATTTCAAACCTCTTTACCGCTTTTTTGATTACGGAGCAGGATAATGGGTAACGGAAGCCAATATATGAGGAATGAAAGCACTTGCATTCCGCTCTCTGTCATGCCCAGGAACGCATCAATATGGGAGTACTCCAGAACCTGTAGCAACTGTGCAGCCACGAGCATGGTTACCAGGAAATGGGCAAACGGAGACAGGATGGTGCAGAAAGCATCAGCACAGTCTGCAGCAGTGCGGAAAGTCTCCGTAGACAATCCGTACACAAGCGCAGGCAGGCATATGGCAAGCATTAGGAGGAACATGAAGCCCTCATAAAGCGGACTGCCCGCCAGCGTGCCTGTTATGCCAAGCAGCAGATGGCTTCCGCCAAATACGCCCCATAAGATCAGGCAGATATAGACAGCCAGAACCACCAGGCTGATATACAAAGCCATGGTCTCCTTGGGCGAGAGATTGCGCAGACGGGACAAGGCACGGAACAGGCCGCTCCCCCTGCCCGCTCCGATGGCAATGAAGAGCATCAGCGCATTGCCTATGGGAGCATTACCCAGGCAGGATGCAGCTGTCCTGACAGCCCACCTTATGCCTGATACCCCCAGCACGCTGCGGAGCGCCAGCTCACCATTATCGCCTACCCTGCTTATCTCCATTATGCTCCCTATCCAGGAAACCAGAATGACTATGATAAGCAACAGCAGATAGACAATGGCCGGATGCCACCACCATTTCTTACTCATCGGGCTCAAGATTTGACGGGTCAATAATATGCAATTCTATGGCTCGTACCACAAGGCGAGTTACGTTGACGCCACGCTGCTCACCCTCCGGGAAAAGGCGGGTCACCAAATCAGCCTGACGCTTTTCAAGAGACTTGCTGCTGAAAGGCATAGTACGCAATTCACTTATCATATCCTTGGTGTAGCCAAGTGCCAGATGGCGCAGGAAACGCTCATCATACTCATCAATCTCATACTCTATGCTGGCGCTGCGCTTGAGTTTCTCATCTGTAACAGCCTGACGGAAACGCTCCACAAGCTTATCAAGAACAGGTTGGTTAAAGACGTAACGCTTGCCTGACATGACATCCATAACCTCACTGCGGGTAAGAAGCTCACCTGTCTTGAGCACGATACCGTGAGCACCGGCATCAAGCACATCGGCCCATAGCTTTTCATTGAGAAGCTCTCCGGTAAACACAAGCACCTTAACACTGCTCTTCTGAGTGAGTTTACGGCAGATATCCACGCCCACAGTTGTAGAGCCGCCCAGGCCAAGGTCCAGCAGCACCAGGTCTGGCTGCGCGCCGCCGTCAATAAGGGCCCAGAACTCACGCTCCGTCTGTGCGGTACCTAAAACCTCTATCTCCGGTATGTCATTCCGGATAATGGACAGTGTCCCTTTCAGTTCCAGTGACACATCCTCAACAACAATCGTCTTGATTTTTTCCATATCCTGTAATCTTTTTCATTCTGCTTTTGGAACGGTGAACCATATCACAACACCGTCAGGCTCACTCTCAGCATTGATACGGCAACCGGGATGACCGAACGCCTCATCATGCTCTCGTATTATCTGGCGGCACAGCACGTATGCCATATTATCCTTGTTCATAAGCGGGGTGAACAGCCCGTCAAGCACCTCCGGTTCCGGTACGGCACACTTGCGGTGCAGTTCAAACCTCACGAACTTACCGTCAGCAACTGCCTTGAACAGCATATCGCCTCCATCTGCCATACCTCTGTCTATCAGACTCTCCGCCAGATACTCCAGCATAACGCTGTCTGCAGAAACTGTCAGATCCTGCTTTTCAACACTTACCTTACCGCTGTATCCGCTGCGCTGCTGCGCCTTCTTTATGTATGCCGATACCTTATCTGCCAGCTCAGAGACGGCAAATACATCCCTGTGTACAAGCTGGGTTGTAGTCTGTGACAAAGCATACTGACTCAGTATACCGAATATCTCACGGTAATAATCCACAAGTTCCTCCATATCAGAAATCTGTGCTCCATCACCCACCATCTGCACAATCCTGTTGGGATACCATACAGTCTCATGCTTGAGTGTGGAGAGACAGTTGTCAAGTATAAGGTTGCTTACATGCAGACGGTTCTCCTCATATCTTATGCGTTCCAGTTCATCCTCTATCTGCTCTATGTCACGGAATCCTGACTCAAAGCGAATTACACAACTGTAGAGTGCGGTGGCAAGATAATTGACCACCATACCCTTTATTATCTGCCAGGTGTCATCAGGCTCATGTTCCAGGCGGAAGCCCACAGCACCTATCATGCGCTGCTCATCATCAAGAGTCATCATAAGGGGCAGTGCGTGGCAGAGACCATCAGCAGAGCTCTGTTCCGTACCCTGTGCAAGGCAGGCGTTCACGCGGTCTGACAGGCGTTCATCGGCCGGTCCGTCATTATGTACGGCGGTAATCATGCGGCCCTCATCATTGAGCGTAATCATAAATGAGCGCATATCGGCAAGATGGTCCAGTTCCATGAATATGCCATCTGTAAGACGGCTCACTACATCATCGGCATTGAAGTTATCCAGATCAGTTACCGCTGTTATGTCCGATATGCTGTTTACCACACGTATGGCCTGCTGCAGGTCACTGCGGAACTTCATCCAGTGGCGCAGGTGCATTACGTACCTGGCAAGCAATACCGTGAGGAATATGAGTACGAACACTATGACCGCTATGGTAAGGTTGCTGTTGGTGCGCTGCAGCTCACGGCAATCCTCCTCAATCTTCCACTCACCGAAATAGAGTTTGAACAGTTTGAGGTAAGCGTCATCATTATACCTGTAAACTACCCAGTCACGCATAGCCAGAGCTGATACCGCTATCTCATTACGCAGCCACAGCACCGTTTCATAATCAGTGGCAAACCCATCCTCAAGCCAATAGGTTTCAGCCGGTACCAGGACATCAAAGATTGACAGAAGCATATTCTGAGAACCGCCATGCAGAAGATAATCCTTGTTAAGGGCCTCAAAAGCTGAATCAGCATAAGTCAATGCCTCCTCAAAACGGCCTTCAGTATTGCACAGATAGGTCTGGTTGGCATAATTGTAGGCCTTGACAAGCAGGCTGTCCTGCGCTCCGTCAGACTCCTGCGCCCGCGCAGTCACACCGGCACACAGTATAAGCAGTACGCTCAGAGCGCGTCTTATGCCTTTGGGCAGACGGAAAGAGAACCGGCTGCCCTTGCCGGGCGTGCTCTCCACATTGAAACTGCACACATGGAACAGGTCATCAGACTTACGGTATTTCTCAATAATACCCTTGCAGTTCATCAGACCGAACCCGCTCCCCTTTCCCTGGCTCTGTCCCTGCCCTATCTGATCTGGAGCAAATACCTTTTCATCACGGATAAGGCGGACATCATCCTCACTAAGGCCTACGCCCGTATCAGAGACCGATATCTCTACATAATCACTGCCCTGCTGCGCCTCAACAGTAACCTTGCCGCCCGCAGGAGTGAACTTACGGGCATTATCCGCCAGCGTATTTATCATGAACAGGGTGAGTACACGGTCTGCACGCACTACGGCATCAGTTTCAGCCACATCCAGTTCCACACCTTTCTGCATGAAACTGCGGCTGCTGCGGCTTACAATATCAAACAGACTCTGCAGCTTAAAGCTCTCAATATTCAGAGCAACCACGCCCTGACGTATGCGGATCCACTGAGATAGCAGGTCATTGTACTGGTTGATGCGCTCTGCAAGCTCACGCACATACTGCAAGCTCTGGGCATACTGCTTACTGCCAGCGGGCATCTCTGCCATATGTCGTATCTCAGAACGCATACGGTCTATGAACGGCAGGCACTCTGCCACCACCTGGCAGCAGGTCTTACGGGCCAGGTTCTCACGCTTGTTGTTCTCAGCATGCAGACGGTACAGATAGTGCTGTTTCTCTGCCTGCTTAAGCCGGTCAGCCTGCCCCACCAATTCATCGGCATTCTTAAGGGCTGCCTTAAGGAACGGAGCAACGGTATTCAGCACCGCACGGCTGTCACGGTTTACACGCTTTCCGCCCCATGAGGCTGTTATCTCCGCATTCTCATCAACAACAATTGATTCTGCCCCTGTGAGATCCATCAGTTCCGGAGCCACGGTGCGGTTGAGCCACTCTATAATATCCGTGCCCGCGGGAGCCGGCCTCAGGATATTCTCGCAAAGCCCGATGGTTTTCTGCATCATAACAACATACTTGCGGTTTGCTGCATTGATACGCTTGTGGAACAGCAGGATAAAGACCAGCAGCAGCACAATAGCGGCTGCCACGGCATAGAGCATTCCCGTGAGACGGCGGTTGGAACGTTCCAGCAAAATGGTGCGCGCCTCATACCGGCGGTCAAGACGAATATTCTTCTGAAGCTCCAGATAGACTGTCCTGTTATAATCCGATGCGGGTTTATTATCAAGTCCTGAATAGGCCAGACTCATCTGCTCACGCAGTGATGAGAGGCATTCAGGCACTGTGGCATGAGGCATAGCTGCCATCCACTTCTCCTCAACTATGACGCCGTCTGTCCGGTACAGCTCCAACGGCTCAAAACTGCCGTTGCCGGCGCAGTTAAGGCGGTAGTTGTCATTAAGCATATCCAGTGCGGTACTCAATGCACCGAGCGCCTCCTGATATAATCCTCTCTCTATATAGCATGAGGCCAGCAGCCTCTCACTTTCTATAATCTCATACTGTCCGCCATATGACGCCGACAGTTGCAACGCCTTGAGAGCCAGCTGCGTAGGCAGCAGTTCAGGCTGTACATCGGATGCATTGAGACGTGACAGCATATCATCACTTACGCCTGACAGCACATTCTCCGGACCGTACTCCAGCAGCAATGAGCAGATGGCACTTATGCTGAGCGCCTGCATCCTCACATTATTGTACCGTACTGCACTCCTTAGGCAGTTGTCAAGACTGCGCAGTCTCTGTGACGCCACCTCCTCCTGGCCGTATGTCTCAAGACCTATGCCCAGTCCATGCATATAGGTGTACATAAGGAAGCGGTCATGGTCCTCACGCAGCAGATTGTCAGGAACCACGTATGACATCTCACGCCCGGCCTGTCCCAGCTGCTCCAGCTCAAACCAGTACCGGGCAGACTCCATCCTGAAGGAGCGCTCCAGTGACAGAAGACGTGACGCCTGGGCATCATTCAGAGCCTCATGCTCCTCATGCAGCGAACGCAGGTTCAGCAATATGCTGTTACGGTATTCATAGAACGATACATTATCCGATGTACGCTGACAGATACGCATCAGCCCTATCTCCGATGCCACCACTTCCAGCATATTACCGGTGATGGATGGTACAGAGCTGTACAGATCCCACGCCTGGGTAAAGTCCATCTTTATGAACGCAATGCGTGCCAGCGTGTTAACCGCCTTGGCACGCTCATCAGAATGACGGCCTGATACCTCCTGTGCAAACCGCGCATACTGCTCAGCCGAGTCAATATTGTTCCAAAGGAAAGATATGGCCTTCTCATTCAGGTCAAACGCCGTAAGCCCCGAGTCCTGCAGCTGAGACGGCCCGCATGCAGCAAACCATATCAGCGCACAAAAAACCAGATATTTTACCCCCAAACGCTTCATCTACCTGGTACGTTTTGATTTGGAACCTTTTTCTTTCTTAAAAGCGGTGGTCTCCGGCATAAGAGTGAGCACGCAAGCCGCTTCAAGTCCATATTCCGTATATGCTGAGATCAACACATTCCTTTTTTCTGTAACTGTCTCCGGAGCAAATACCGTGCACTCAAAGGCATCAGCACCCACGTTTATGCTCACCAGAGTGTCTGATGACTGCCATCCTGCAAACATTCCCTTTTCAAGCCCGCGTAACTGCATTGTTGCTGTTTCACCGCCCTTGAGAACCTTTTTGTCAGCACACATAAGCATAAACAGCGGTCCGTTATTGTTGTTCACTCTCTCTGAGAGTTCCAGTCCTTCAATATCAGTTATTGTCTCCTGATCCTCAAGAACCGTGTATTCATCACCGTTTATCCTGACATCATTCAGATAGTTCCTGTCTGCAATGCTGTACTCCCTGCTGAACATGAGTTTATCACACCCCGTCACTTCACAGTCGGAAAGTATCATGCCATCTCCGCTGTCCGCAATATACAGCACTCCACTCCTGCTCTCAAAACGGCAGTTGCGGAACACCGCGCCATATGAGTGCCGCAGGACAACGCTGTCAACAATAAATGTACACCCGTTGAACTCAACCGGCCATGATACGTCAACGGTACCTTGAAAGGTCCTGTTACTGAAACTGTTCAGCACTGGCAGTTTCTGGGCAGACAATCCGTTTGAGGCGGTAATGCCCGTCACGGTAAAAAACAGCAACAATCTATGTAACAGCTTTGTCATCGGCATAATTTTACAAAAATATCCTTTTTTTCCGTACCTTCGCCTTTAGTATGGATAAATTGGTTCAGATTGCCACTATCAGGACGGGATTTCCCACCAAATTCGGAATTCCAAGGCAGAGCGGATTGGTCCCGGAGCTCAAGGGAACCATTGTGTTCAACCCCGAGTTCCGTAATGCCGATGCCCTGAGAGGGCTTGAAGGATTCAGTCACATATGGCTGATATGGGAGTTCTCTGAGGCTGTCCGTGAGGAGTGGTCACCCACCGTACGTCCGCCGCGTCTTGGAGGTAACACCCGTCTGGGCGTGTTTGCCACCCGATCACCGTTCCGACCCAACCCCATAGGGCTCTCATGCGTAAAACTGGATTCAATCGAGCTTGATTCCGCCCAGGGGCCGCTGCTACACGTGAGCGGAGCGGACCTTATGGACGGCACACCTATTTATGACATCAAGCCCTACATACCATACACAGACTGCCAGCCCACGGCGACTGAGGGCTTTACCGGAACGGTAAGCATGCACAGGCTGAATGTAATCATCCCGCAAAATCTGGAGGTAAAAATAAAACCCCAGACGCTTGATGCGCTCCGGGGTATTCTTTCTGAAGATCCGCGGCCCCGTTACCAGAACGATCCCGACCGCGAATATGGCTTTGAATTCAGTGGCTATGCCGTCAAGTTCAAGGTCCCTGACCCTGACACCCTGACCGTCACTGACATCACTTGTTGTCCTCAGGCTTGACTCTGTCAGCCACCAGTTCCTCTACCATCTCACCTGCTATATACAGGTAGGCGGAATTAACCTTGCAGTTAGTGGTAAGTGCTATTGTCTTTTTAAGCTTACCCACCCTGCGGGTAGAACCGTTATAGCTTACCTTTATGGAGTCCTTCATGCCCGGCAAGATAGCCGTCTTGGGGAACTCAGGTACAGTGCATCCGCATGTGGAACTGGCGGACAGGATAAGCAACTCCTTGTCGCCGGTATTTGTGAACACAAACCAGCAGGTCTTGTCTCCATGAGCCCTGTCAAACAGGCCGAAGTCATGAGTAGTCTTTTCAAAAGTAATCTCCGGATACTTTTCATCCGGTTCTTGGGCATTGCCACCCCATGCAGGAATGATTACCGCAGCAAACAATGATAGGGTCAGAATTCTTAAATGTCTCATATTATGTAAAATTTATCGGGTGCTAAATTATTAAAAATATTTCATACCTCAATAAGAGCCGCTTTTCTTTGCCAAATCCAAAAAACCGAACTATTTTTGGATTCCCATAAATAAAGGACTCATATGTTTGACGAGAAAGACCTGGAACAGTTTAAAAAGAAGGGAACGAATGCTGAGAATGTAAAAGCACAGTTGGAATTGATCAAGAACGGGTTCCCCTTCCTGGAGTTGGAGGCAGCCGCATCTATCGGCAATGGAATAATAGCAGTTGATGACGCACAATTGAACAAGTACATAAAGATGTGGGACGCCTACTGTAGTAGTAAAAGGCACTCCATTACAAAGTTCGTACCTGCATCAGGTGCAGCCAGCCGCATGTTCAAGGACCTGTTTGCATTCCTTGATGCCGATTATACCGTCCCCACCACACGGTTTGAAAAGACCTTCTTTGAAGACATAACCAAGTTTGCATTCTACAAGGATCTGGATGCCGCCTGTGTAGCCAATGAAGGCAAGAATATAAAGGATCTTGTCAAAGCGGGCAGTTACAAGGCTGTAGTTTCCAATCTGCTCGGTTCCAAGGGACTCAACTACGGAGCCCTGCCAAAAGGTTTGCTCAAATTCCACAGCTATGGCTCAAGTCAGCGTACTCCGTTTGAAGAACATATGGCTGAGAGTTCCATGTACGCATCAGGTGCCGACGGCGTAGTCCAGATTCATTTCACCGTATCACCGGAGCACTGGCCTCTGTTCAAGAAACTGGCCGACAGTTGCAGCAAGACTTTCTCCAAACGGTTCGGTGTAACGTATGACATATCTTTCTCTGAGCAGAAACCCAGCACGGATACAGTTGCCGCAACCGCTGACGGCACTCCGTTCCGTAACGATGACGGTTCCATACTGTTCCGCCCCGGAGGCCATGGTGCGCTCATAGAAAACCTCAATGAACTGGACACGGATATAGTCTTTATCAAAAACATTGACAATGTGGTGCCCGATCATCTCAAGGCAGACACCGTTACATATAAGAAACTGCTTGCAGGCATTCTTGTGACCGCGCAGAGCAAGATATATGACTATCTGCATATTCTTGACGGCAGCAAATACACCGCTGCCCAGCTCAAGACAATATCCAAGTTTGTATCTGAGACGCTCTGCTGCCACAAGAAAGACATTGACACCCTTGACAGTAAGCAACTTGCCGAATGGCTTCGCAGCAAGCTCAACCGCCCCATCCGCGTGTGCGGTATGGTAAAGAACGTTGGCGAGCCCGGCGGTGGTCCGTTCCTGGCATACAATGCTGACGGCACGGTATCTCTGCAGATTCTTGAGAGTTCACAGATTGACCTCAATGATGCCCGCAAGAAAGAGATGTTCACCAAGGGTACACATTTCAACCCCGTGGATCTGGTTTGCGCCGTGCGTGATTACAAGGGCAACAAGTTCAACCTGCCTGATTATGTTGACAAGGCTACCGGCTTCATCTCAAGCAAGTCCAAGAACGGACGTGAACTCAAGGCTCTGGAGCTTCCCGGCCTGTGGAACGGTGCCATGAGTGACTGGAACACCCTGTTCGTAGAGGTTCCGCTCAGTACCTTCAATCCCGTCAAGACGGTCAACGACCTGCTCCGCCCCCAGCATCAACCTGCGTGAGCGATAGACGGGGCACGATCCCGCGACCTTCGGCTCTAGCGAGCGGGTAGCGAGCGCTTAGACAAGCCTTTGGCTTCCCAAGCCGATAAATAAAGGAAGAGCTCCAATCTAAGGAACTCTTCCAGAGCGATAGACGAGTCTCGAACTCGCGACCTTCGGCTTGGGAAGCCAACGCTCTACCAACTGAGCTACTATCGCAAATGCGCTTGCAAAGATAAAAAAAATGACACAAAAGGGACTATCCCTTCTGTGTCATTTTTTTTTGAGATTACTCTATTTCCAGGGTGACGATGCTGGCAGCGGGGATTTCAAGAGTGATTGCGCCAGTCTTCTTATCTATCTTGGCGCCCTTGAAATCAGCGAGCTTAATCTTGTCAGGATTCTCAAAAGTATTGTAGTTGCTGGCCTTGTCACTGGTCAGGATCTTACCGGTTACCTTCTTGGCCTTGAAACCATCCAGATTAACGGTTACGCTCTGAGTCTCATTCAACTTGACATTTGACATTGAGACATGCAGCTTGCCGTCCTTCTTTGACGCGGTTGAACTGAACAGCGGCAGCGGACGTGTAGCGGTCTCATCAGGATTGGCTGCATAGCGCTCATTGGGAGTAAGTTTAACCTCAACACCCTCCAGGTCAGTGGGGATGTAGGTAGCATCCATGTGAGGCTTGTACATATCAAATATCCAGTATGTGGGAGTAAGCACCATCTTGTCATCCTTGGTAAGGATCATTGACTGAAGCACATTGGCCACCTGTGCGATATTTGTCATCTGAATGCGGTCACAGTACTTGTGGAACACGTCAAGTGACAGTGAAGCAACAAGAGCGTCACGCATGGTGCTCTGCTGATAGAGCTGTGTGCCGGGCTCAGGCTCCCACCATGTACCCCACTCGTCAACCAGCAGCGGAGTCTTGTGTTCAGGGTCATACTTGCTCATAATAGCCAGATGCTTCTGGATAACGGGTTCGATACCCAGGCACTTGCCAAGACACCAGTAGAAATCCTCATCCGTGAAATCCAGAGCGGGCTTCTTGGCACCTACCCAACCTGATACGGTATAGTAATGCAGAGATACGGCGTTCATCATTGAACCAACCTTCTTCATCAGGACTTCTGTCCACTCATAGTCATAGTCAGTAGCACCGCTGGCAATCTTGAACAGCTGAGTACCGTTAAAGTCACGACAGTAGGTCTGATAACGGCGGAAAATATCTGAGTAATACTCAGGCAGCATGTTGCCACCGCAGCCCCAAGCCTCATTACCTATGCCGATATACTTTACATGCCAGGGCTCCTCACGACCGTTCTGCTTGCGCAGCTTGGCCATAGGACCATCGGCAGCGTTCATATACTCAATCCACTTGGCAGCCTCCTCAACAGAGCCGCTACCTACGTTCAGTGAGATGTAAGGCTCACAGCCTATAAGTTCGCAAAGGTTAAGGAACTCATGTGTACCAAAGCTGTTGTCCTCAACAATGCCACCCCAGTTGTTGTTTACCATTACAGGGCGGTTCTCCTTGGGGCCGATACCATCCATCCAGTGATATTCATCGGCATAACAGCCGCCCGGCCAGCGCATTACAGGAACCTCAAGCTCCTTAAGTGCTGCAAGCACGTCGTTGCGGTAACCGTTGGTGTTGGGGATTGATGACTCGGGGCCTACCCACAGACCGCCGTAGATACAGGTACCCAGATGCTCTGAGAACTGTCCGTAGATGTTCTTGTTGATGGTTGCACCCGGCTTGTCGGCATGCACATTTACCGTTACCTCATTTTTAGCGCTTACTGACAGAGCTGCCGCCAGTGAAAGCAGGAAAAATACCTTTTTCATTATTATATCGAACTGTTTTTTGTTGTTTCTGTGTTGCGAAGATAATATCTTTGCGGCAGATACCTCCAATGTAATGGCAAAAAAAGGATTATTGATAATTGCGACATTACTGCTATTCTCAGCATGTATGTTCAATGACCCTGTATCAGAATGCCCCGACTACAGGATTTACATACGTCCCACCGATACCCAGGAAACCATCATCCAGAGCATAATTGAGTCTGACCCCAACGCAAGGACCAAAGCGCTCAACTACCTGCTCAAGCATCGCGATTACAGCACACATATACATACCGGATGCTACACCATACGCTCCGGAGCTACTCCCAAGCAGGTATCGGATATGCTCCTGGGCGGGACTCAGACTCCGGTCAGGCTGACAATAAACAGCACACGTACCGTTGACCAGATGGTACGGGCCATATCCAACCAGGTTATGGCGGATTCAGCACAGATAGCAGAGCGCCTGAACGACAAAGCCCTGCTGGATTCACTGGGATACACTCCCGCCACTGTCTTCTGCATGATAATACCCAATACCTACGAGGTATACTGGAACATATCGGTCGATGCACTCATAAACCGCCTTGTCAAGGAACGTGACCGTTTCTGGAATGAGCAGCGCTGCACCAAGGCACAGCAGATAGGACTTACTCAGCAGCAGGTCATGACTCTTGCCTCAATCGTTGAGGAGGAGACCTCAAAATCCGATGAGCTTGCCACAGTAGCTGGTCTGTACATGAACCGCCTCAATAGAGGAATGCTGCTTCAGGCTGATCCTACGGTGATATTTGCGCTGGGAGGCGAACGCCCCAAGAGGGTTCTCAACAAGCATCTGGAGGTGGATTCACCTTATAATACATATAAGTATGGCGGGCTGCCTCCCGCTCCCATACGGTTTGTGAACACCCGTTCAATCGACGCAGTTCTGAACTATAGCAAGCATAAATACCTGTATATGTGTGCCAAGGAGGATTTCTCCGGATATCACAATTTTGCCACCACTCTGTCACAGCATAATGCCAACGCCGCACGTTATCAGCGTGCTCTCAGGAATGCCGGTATCCGATAAGCTTCATTGTTGGATATTTTCACAGAAAACACATTATTATACGGATTTAATGTCTAATTTTGTGATTACTCTGATTTGATAATTAAAAATAATAATACTGACCTATGATTAAAACCATACTCAATTTTAATAGGCACAGTTTGCGCCTGTTTACACTGACTTGTGTATGTTCGTGCCTATTCGCCACCCAAGCATCTGCACAACTCTCCCAGAATCCCGACAAGTTTTTGGGAAATATCACTACAGGATATCGGGTTGATGCCGGAGGTGGAGTAGAAGAATACTATAAACTCTGGAACCAGATAACCCCTGAGAATGAGTCTAAATGGGGCTCGGTTGAAGGAACAAAAGGCAGTTACAACTGGGGCAGCGACACGCCATTCAACTACGCTAAGCAATATGGGTTCACATACAAGTTCCATGCTTTGGTTTGGGGCGCACAATATCCCAACTGGTTCAGCAACAAAATGTCAATTAAGGACCGCTATAATGCCATAGTCAGTTGGTTTGATGCCGTCAAGAAACACTACCCCACTCTGCCATTGATTGATGTGGTCAATGAAGCTGTCGGCATGCATCAGCAAGGCAATCCACTGATGAAGGAATCTTTGGGCGGTGGAGGAAGAACCGGATATGACTGGCTCATAAAAGCATTTGAACTGGCTCATGAACGTTGGCCGGATGCCATCCTTATTTACAATGACTATAACACTTTCCAGAATGATACAGAAAACTACATCCAGCTTGTAAAGACACTTAGGGATGCAGGTGCTCCTATAGATGCCTACGGATGCCAGTCACATGATGTCAATGATATCAGCAAGGATAATCTCAGCAATACCATGAACAGGATACAGGAGAATCTTAAGATGCCGATGTACATAACTGAACTTGATATAAACGTTGCAGATGACGAAAGGCAGAAAGCGCAATATGAGAGTATTTTTCCTCTTATGTGGGAGGCCGACTACTGTGCCGGCGTTACAATCTGGGGCTATATCTATGGTTCCACATGGGTGGATCATTCAGGAATAATCAGAAACGGGCAGGATCGCCCGGCCATGACATGGCTGCGCACTTATATGCAAAGCGATAACGCAAAGAATGCCAAGAGTCCCTACCCCGGCATGAAAAAAGAGGCTTCAATCTATGTGCATCCCGCATCAATGAAGGTTGCCGATGGTGATGTTCTGCCTATCAAGGTGCGCGCCAGCATGGCTACCAAAACCATTGAGAAAGTTGAACTGTATGTAGGCAAAGAACTGATAGCCACTTTGACTGAGGCTCCCTATGAGACAGTTTATACAACAACATCAACAGGTCAAAAGTCACTTAAGGCAGTTGTAACCACCACTGACGGCACCACATATGAAAGGTATTCCAACTTTGAGGTCATTTCTTCAGCGACCATACGTGAGCCGTATTCTGAAGTCATTCCCCAGCTACCCGGCACCATCGTTATGTCTGAGTTTGACAAAGGTGCCTCCGGCATTTCCTACAGCAACGCATCGCGCAATCTTACTGCAACCAGAGACGGTGCCTGGATGGAATATACCGTTGATGTCAAAGAAGACGGAATCTACTCATTTGACGCAGAAATAGCTTCAGCCCAAAAAGGCGGCGTTTTCCACTTGGCAGAATATTCCATGGATAATCTGATATTCTTCTCTGACTTTGTTGAGGTTCCTCTGACAGGTGGAAACAACAACTTCAAAATAATGCGCGGTCTGCTGAAAGTACCTCTCACTGCCGGCCGTCACGTATTATGCTTCTGTGTGGACAAAGGAGGTTTCCTTATCAAAAACATGTCATTCAGCCGGTTTGAAGAAGACAAGAATACAACCGTCTCAATATATTCTCTCAAGCCCGCAAATATTTCCGTAGGAGATTCAACAAAAGTCACACTCCGCGTAAAACCGGGCAAGGATACAGAAGTAGACTATATTAAGATTTATGTAAACGACATGTATTACACCACAATAACAGAAGAACCTACTTCTCAGAGCGGTTACCTGATATATACATTCTATTTTGCTCCTTCAAAGGGTGGTGTCCAGACAATTACTGCCATAGCTACCACAAAAGCAGGCAAAAGCAAACTTTCTTCTTCCAAGACCATAAATGTAAGCTATACACGCAAGCCTTACAAGGAAATAATTATTCCCGGAACCTTTGAGGCCGAAGACTTTGATATAGGCGGAGAGAATATATCCTTCCATGATTCTGATTATGATGATGAAGGTTATGTACAATACCGTTCAGACAATGAAGGTGTAGATATTGTTTCAGTAAATGACGCATACGCCATAGGATATACTACAATCGGTGAGTGGCTTGAATATACCGCCAACGTTACAGAAGCCGGTGATTATACTTATGAGATATATGCTTCAGCTGATGTAATGGGCTCATCTTTCAGTCTCTCATTGAATAACAACGGTACTCTGACTGACCTTACAGGTAAGATATCTGTACCTCAAAATGAAGACTGGAGCAAAATAACCGGACGGTTTAATGAACCGCTCAATGAAGGAACCAACGTTATCCGCCTGTCCATAACAGGCAATAACTGCATCATTGACAAGATTGTATTTAAGAAAATAAGACACAACAATGACATAAAGGCAACATTCACAGCTGATCCCGCCACTGTCATCAACAAGAAGCCCACAACACTCAGGGTGACTGTTTTGCCTGAGGACCTCAAGATAGACAATGTCAAGATTTTCAAGGGCAAGAACCTGTACAAGGAGTTTACAGAAGCACCATATGAAACTGAGTTCACGCCTAATGTATCCGGAACATATGAATTTACTGCCATAGTAACCGATTCTGAAGGCGCTGAGTCAGATGTACTGAGCTGCACTGTCAAGTCAGTCAGCAAGCGTTCAACTTACGGCAAATCCGCCATAAGCATTCCCGGTATCATTGAGGCTGAGAACTTTGACAAAGGTGGCGATGGCCTGACATTCCACGATGCCGATGCTGAGGATCACGGCAATGCCAACTACAGAAAAGACAATGAAGGAGTTGACATCTATGCTGATAACAACGGATATGTAGTAGGCCATACCAGTTCAACCGATGAATGGCTGGAATATACCGTCGATGTCAAGACCGCAGGAACATACAGCTACTCCGCAACAGTGAAATCTGATGAACCCGGTTCAGGATTCAAGATCAGTGTATTGAAAGATGACCAGTGGGTTGAACTGGCTCAGGTTAACGTTCCCCAGTCTGATTCCGGCAGTTATACCACAATCCAGGGTAACCTTTTGCAGGAACTGACCAAGGGACAGCAGATAATCCGTATCTCCATAACCGGCCCCTGGTGCAACATTGACAAAATTGAGATTATAAGCTCTGACGCAATAAGATACATCACTCCCGATGATATTGATGCCAACGGCACAAGATACAATCTGGGTGGTGTCAGGGTAAACGAATACCAGAGAGGCCTGATAATCAGGAATGGAAAGACCTATCTGATTAAGTAATCCGGTTTTCCGCAAAAAAAAGAAGCGGGCTGATCTGTCTGATCGGCCCGCTTTTGTATGTATGTTTATGAAGCAGACAAAAAAAACCGCATCGGTGATGTGATGAGAACTCCGGAAAAATAAGTTTTGAGCGCCCAGCCTCCTTTGTAATCCACCGACCGAAGGTTACCCCGTAAGGGGCGTGGCCCGCCATTGGAAACTGAAGCAATCCCGGTTCTTCGTCTTTATTGATGAGTCTCCCGATCTAACCCGGTGCGGTTACTGCGAAGGTAATAAAAAAAGCGGGAGGATATATCATCCACCCGCTTTTTAACTTATCGAACCGGTTTTTACTTAACCTTTTTAACGATAGCCTTGAAAGCTTCGGGGTTGTTCATAGCCAGGTCGGCCAGCACCTTGCGGTTGATCTCGATACCAGCCTTATGGATGGCACCCATGAGCTGTGAATAGTTCATGCCCTCCAGACGGGCGGCAGCGTTGATACGCTGGATCCACAGTGCACGGAACTCTCTCTTCTTGTTCTTACGGTCACGGAATGCATAAGTCAGACCCTTCTCCCAAGTATTCTTGGCAACGGTCCAGACGTTCTTTCTTGCACCAAAGTAACCTCTGGTAAGACCTAAAATTTTCTTTCTCTTTGCTCTTGAAGCAACGTGATTTACTGATCTCGGCATAGTTTTTTGTTTTTTGAATGTCAGCGCCCATCAAAACAGGACTTAAAGGCTGACAAGTCGGTTAATTTTCTTTTGACTGATCTCTTAATCGGGTTATCTCATGCAAAGCAGTTCCTTGACCATCTTTACGTTGGCCTGGTCCAGCAGAGTGAAGTGATCCAGATTTCTTTTACGCTTCTTAGTCTTCTTGGTCAGAATGTGACTGTGGTAAGCGTGTTTTCTCTTGATTTTGCCCGATCCGGTAAGAGCGAATCTTTTTTTGGAACCGGAATTAGTCTTTGATTTCAACATTGTTATTAAAAATTTTGTTTGTTATTTATTACCGTAAGCACCATGCCGGGGCTTAACGGTCTGTTTATTCATTATTCTCTTCTTGTTTAGGGGCATCGGCCTTCTTGGGTGCTCCACCCTTCTTGGGCGATATGAATATCGTCATGCGTTTGCCCTCCAGAATGGGTGCCTGCTCCTGCTTTCCATACTCTTCAAGGTCTTTTGCAAAACGGGCCAGGATATTCTCGCCCTGCTCCTTGAACAGTATTGAACGGCCGCGGAAGAACACGTATGCCTTAACCTTGTCACCGTTCTGCAGGAAACCTATGGCGTGCTTAAGCTTGAAGTTGTAGTCATGATCATCAGTCTGGGGTCCGAAACGGATCTCCTTGACATCAATCTTGACCTGCTTAGCCTTGGCCTCCTTCTGTTTTTTCTTGAGCTGGTAAATGAATTTGGAGAAATCAACAATTCTGCACACCGGCGGAACCGCATTCGGTGAAATCAGAACCAGATCAAGCTCCATATCGTCTGCAATCTTAAGGGCTTCACGCAGCGAAACCACCTTGGGCTCAAAGCCCTCACCGACTATACGGACCTCACGGGCGCGGATTTCGTCGTTAACCTGATACTGATCGCTTAAATTGTCTTTCTTCATATTATTCCAAGCGGGCGCAAAATTACCATTTATTTATCATAGAATTAACTTCTTGGGCAATTTTTTCACCAAATTGGTCAATTTTCATGTTTCCAAGGTTCTCAGCACCCTGCTTACGTACGTTAACCTCACCGTTTTCAGCCTCCTTCTCGCCTACTACAAGCATGTAAGGAATATGCTTAACCTCATTGTCACGGATCTTACGGCCAATCTTCTCGTTGCGGTCATCAACGAATCCGCGGATCTCATACTTGTTCTCAAGCAGTTCCTGTACCTTATGGGCATATTCATTAGCCTTCTCGGAGATAGGCAGGATGGCAACCTGATCAGGTGTGAGCCAGAGCGGGAACTTACCGGCGGTATGCTCAATAAGCACTGCAACAAAACGCTCCATTGAACCGAACGGTGCACGGTGAATCATAACCGGACGCTCCTTCTGGTTATCGGATGCTATATATTCAAGCTCAAATCTCTGCGGCAGGTTGTAGTCAACCTGGATGGTACCCAACTGCCAGCGGCGACCCAGGGCATCCTTGACCATGAAGTCCAGCTTAGGACCGTAGAATGCGGCCTCACCGTACTCAACGGTAGCCTTCAGGCCCTTCTCTTCACATGCCTCAACAATGGCACGCTCAGCCTTCTCCCAAACCTCATCGCTGCCTACATATTTCTCGTGGTCGTTAGGATCACGCAGTGAAATCTGAGCCTCAAAGTTATTGAAATCAAGAGCCTTGAATATTATCTCGATGATCTCCATCACGCGGATGAACTCACCCTTAACCTGGTCAGGACGGCAGAAGATATGTGCATCATCCTGAGTAAAGCTGCGTACGCGGGTAAGTCCGTGAAGCTCACCGCTCTGCTCATAACGGTATACGGTACCAAACTCAGCAATGCGCAGAGGCAGGTCGCGGTATGAACGGGGCTGTGACTTGAATATGCAGCAGTGGTGGGGGCAGTTCATAGGCTTGAGCAGGTAGCACTCACCCTCCTCAGGAGTAGTGATGGGCTGGAAGCTGTCCTTGCCGTAGTGATCCCAGTGACCTGAGGTTACATAGAGCTGCTTTGAACCGATATGCGGAGTGATTACCTGCTGGTAACCGTAACGCTTCTGGATACGTGAAAGGAAGTCCTGCAGACGCAGACGCAGTGCTGTACCTTTTGGAAGCCAGATAGGAAGGCCCTTACCTACCATGTCACTGAACATGAAGAGTTCCATCTCCTTACCTATCTTGCGATGGTCACGCTTCTTAGCCTCCTCAAGCAACTCCAGATACTCATCCAGCATCTTCTGCTTGGGGAATGTGATACCATAGATACGTGTCATCTGCGGCCGCTTCTCATCACCGCGCCAGTATGCGGCCGATGTAGCCAGCAGCTTGATGGCCTTGATGGCGCCGGTGTCAACCAGGTGCGGTCCGCGGCACAAGTCAGTGTAGTTACCCTGTGTGTATGTGGTGATGGTACCGTCTTCAAGATCGGCAATGAGCTCGTTCTTGTAGCTCTGTCCGCGTGAAGCAAAGAACTTCAGGGCATCAGCCTTTGAGATCTCCTCACGGACCAGTTTCTCTTTCTTCTGGACAAGCTCCTTCATCTTGGCCTCGATTGCGGGGAAATCACTCTCCTTGATTACGACGCCTTCAGGGGGCATGATGTCATAATAGAATCCCTTCTCGATTGCCGGACCTATACCGAACTGTGTGCCGGGATAGAGCTCCTGCAGAGCCTCTGCCATAAGGTGGGCGCTGGTGTGCCAGTAAGCATGCTTGGCCTCCTCATCCTCCCACTTGTGCAGCTTGATGGTAGCATCAGTAGTTATGGGGCGGTTGAGCTCTGTAATCTGGTCGTTCACACTGCAGGCCAACACATCCTGTGCCAGTCTCTGGCTGATGCTCTCAGCAATCTCATAACCGGTTACGCCGCTTTCATATTCGCGTACGGAACCGTCGGGAAACGTAATCTTTATCATGTTGTTTTATAGTAATTTCTATTAGAGCGTGCAAAATTATCAATTTATTCGGACTTTGAAAAGCGTTTTATGATGTTATATGCTGAATATATGCCAAGTTCGCCCGCACGGCTCAGGTCATGGAACGCGTCATCCATGCGGTTGAGCATAACCAGCACAAGCCCGCGGTTATACCAGGCCTCGGCAAGAGTCTCATCAAGCTCAATGGCCTTGTCCAAATCCAGAAGCGCAGCATGAAGGTCATTGGTCATGGCATAAATGGTACCGCGGTTGTAATATGCAAACGCAAATGAAGGCTCCAGATCAATGGCACGTGTAAGGTCTCTTACCACAAACTGATAACCCGGATCCGCTATATTCTGTTCCTGCTCCGCCCTCTTGACCTGGATGGAGCGTGCCCTGACCTGTGCGCGACAGAACCAGACAGCCCAATTGTCCGGATTTATGGATATAGCGTTGTCCAGATCTGATTCAGCATTGGTAAAGTCCTGCAGCAAAGCAAAATCAATGGCCCTGGCCAACAGCAGGCAATCCGCATTGCCAGAATTGTCAGACAGATTCTGGGTTCGCAGTCCTATATCGGCAAACAGACGGTCTATCTGTCTCTCCTCAAGCTGCACGTCATGATTCTCAAGCAGGATCTCTGACATGAAACAACCTGACGCGGAGAGCTCATCCACCACCTTGCTGTTACGCACCGCACTGACAGCCTGAGTGTTATCCTTATAATATGTGAGACGGTACGGCTCCAGGTACTGGACATCGACATTGCGGTTCTGCACCTTGCCGCGGTACTCGCTTGAGAATCCTGTTGAGTTCTCCAGATTCTCATCCACAACTATCTTACGGTAATTGCGTACATTCTTGTCAGAACGCTCTCTGGTCTTGCCGTCATCCTCCTTACCGGAGTCATCAGCATATCCCATGGCATTGTTGAAACGGCGGTTTTGTTCACGCAGCACCACCATAGCATCCTGCTCGGCTCCACGACGGTTTCCAAGTTTCTCACGAACCTCACTGCGTATCTGATATCCTTCAATAAAATGCGGATACTCGTCAAGCACCCTGGTCATATCACTCTCAGCACCAATGTAATCACCGGTCTGTTCGCGAAGCACTCCACGATAGAAAATGGCCAGCAGGTTATCAGGCTCCGCCTCAATAACGATGTCAAAATCCTCAATGGCGCGGTTGTCATCACCTATCTGCGCACGCAGGTTACCGCGGTTGTAATGACCGGTCACACTGCCGGGATCTATCATTATGGACATATCGTAGTCAGCAAGAGCGCCGTTCAGATTGTCTCTGAAATAGCGTATCATGGCTCTGGTTATATAAGCTCCGGCATTACCGGGATTAAGATAGACCGTCTTGTCCAGATCCTGTTCTGCCTCTTCAAAACGCTCCATACGCGCCATCAGCACACCGCGATGATGCAGCATGTCGCCATCATAACTGTTCTGTTCAATGGCCTTGTTAACCCACTCCAAGGCTCCGGCGCTGTCACCCAACTCCCACAGCAGGTCTGAACGCATGGCCATAGCCGGAGCATATTTGGGCGAAAGTGTCAAAAGGGTATCAGTGGCCAGTATAGCCTCCTCCTTCCGGTCATTACGTCCCAGGCAGAGAATAAGGTTGTGTCTGAGTGCAGTGTTGTCCGGATCCAGCCTCAAACCGGTCCTGAAATCCTGAATGGCATCATCATAATGCTCCTGATAAACCCGTGCCAGACCACGCACCTGATAGCTGTTTACAACAAAAGGATTACGGTCTATGGAGCTGTTGCAATCCTGCTCCGCGCCCCGGTAATCCTCAAGTGAGAGTTTGGCCACAGCCCTGTAGAAATAGGGTTCATACAGATATGGCTTGGCATTTATTACCTGATTGAAATACTGAATTGAAAGAACGTAATCCTCAAAATAGAGAGCGGTGCGGCCCACTGACATCATACGGTCAGTGTTGATCTGTGCCCGCAGCGGCAGGCACAGCAGCATGAACGCCACCATGAAAGTGCCGGCAACCCTCCCTTTTCTCATGTTACTTTCTGGGAATCTTTACCTTGTAGTCACAACTGAACTTTCCGGCTGCTATTGAACTGAGAGCCTTCTTGTTCATCTGGCGACGCAGCGGTGACATACGGTCTATGAAACACTTTCCGTCCAGATGGTCAATCTCATGCTGGAGCACACGTGCAGGGAATCCGTCAAACCACTCATCATGCTCCTGAAAGTTCTCATCCAGCCAGCTTACACGGACGCGCGCCGGACGGTTGACCTTCTCATGGATACCCGGAAAACTGAGGCATCCCTCCTCATAAGGTTCCAGAGCACCGTCTGTCTCTTCAATATACGGATTGATGTAAGTCTTGAAATAGCCCTTGAACTCCGGCTGGTCATCAGAGATGACATCAAGGTCAACCACCGCCAGACGTATGGGCAAGCCCACCTGCGGAGCGGCCAGACCTACCCCCTCAGCCTTACGCAAAGTCTCAAACATATCCTTGATAAGCTGTTCAAGCCCTTCATAACTGCTGTCAATCTCTTCGGCCTCTTTCTTAAGTACAGCCTGTCCGTAAGTGTAAATAGGTAATATCATTTTTTGTATTGTTTTGAATCCATGTATGACTCAAGAATTATGGTGGCACTCACCTCATCCACAAGTGCCTTGTTGCGTCGGGCCATCTTTCCGATACCTGATTCCAATATGGCACGCTGTGCTATGACAGAGGTGAAACGCTCATCAAACATCACCAGTTCCTTGTCCGGATACTGTTTCCTGAGTTTCTCCACAAATGGGCGTATCTGCTTCATACTGGCAGATTCCTCTCCATTCATGTTTGTAGGATAGCCCACCACAATTATATCAACCGGTTCCCTGGCAAAATAGCCCGCCAGGAAAGCCGGCAGCTCATGGGTGGCTACAGTAGCCAATCCGCCGGGTATTATCCTGAGCGGGTCAGTCACTGCAATACCGGTACGTTTGGTACCGTAGTCTATAGCAAGAATCCTACCCAAAATTACTTTCTGAAAAGAATCCAGGCATTCTGGAAGTCCTGATTCTCCGGATATCTTGCCTTGAATCTGCTGCGCTCAGCCACGGCCTCCTCCTTGGAGTCAAAGCTGGCACATACTACACGATAAGTCTTACCGGCTTCATTCACAACCACAACGGCGTTATAACCGTCATTAACCAGTCGCTGACGCAATGCGTCCGCATTGGCCTTGAGTGAAAAACTGCCGCATACCAGACAGTATGCCTTAATGGTCAGGCCTTCTGTTACTACTGAGACCTTCTCTTCACGTACCGACACATTTGTCACGTCTTCTGCCACAGGTTCCTCAACAGCAATCACAGGTTCCTCTACAACAACGGCCTTGGCTTCTTCATTGCTTACGGCTTTCTCATAAGCCTCCTTGTAAGCGTTCTGACTTGTCTTGCAGGCTGAGAGCGAGAATAATGTCCCCGCAATCAGAAAAAAAACTGTTGTTCTCTTCATAATCATATAATCATTTCAGTTTAAAATTCACGGTGTCTTTAGCCAGATATCCCGATACCACATCCTCAGGCACCAGTTTCCAACTGCACACCCTACGCGGAGCTACCCCTCTGCCTCCCTCTTTATTCAACGCGAAGTTTGTCAGTATATAATATCTTATATCGGCTTCCGATGAACAGTTAAGTCTGGATAGCACCTCAAGACGGTCCAAACCGGATCCTTTTATCAGCACTGACTCAGTTCCGGAATAAAGGAAAGAGTTAATTGTGGTGCGGTATTTCCTGTCAGGATCAAACGGGCTGCCGTCAGACATCGATTTTATCTCCACACGTTTGCCGTACGGCTTGGTTACATCAATCGTATAGTTTATTCCGGCTGCTGAAATGAATCCTGAGGCCGGAGCCTGCGGCATGACTGTTCCGTTCTCTGCATCTGCCTTAAGTTTGAGCAGATGTTCCGGTTTACCGCTCAGGTCCTCAAAATACATATCGGCAGAGTACTCCAGTATATTCTTTACTTCACTGCCCTTGAGCATGACAGAGACCATGTTGTTGTCAAACTCATAGAGGCTGAACGCGTCGCGGATCCGGAAATCACCCGCAGGGAACAATGTCCTTGTTGATACCGGAGCTGCCAGTGAAATCTGTGCCCCAAAGAATCCCAACTGAGTCTCATGAATATAATCAAGGGTTGAGGTGGGTCTCCACAATGCGCCGTTGCTCTCAAGCGGAACAGACAGCCTTCCTATCAGGGAATCAGCATAATGGCTTACATCATCATACCATCCTGAAACAGCTTTCATGAATCCAGCATCAGGCTGCAGCGCAGTAACATCAATCAGTTCACCCTGGCCTGTACTTACCTTGGGCTTTCCGCCCTGACTGAAATCAACAGTAAGTGTTACTGCGGCCACCTTCATGGCATATGGCCCGGCGTTCATCAGCAGGATGCTGTCACCGTCAGCAAGGGGCACCTTACCGCAGTACGGTCTGTGGTCATGACCAAACACTATCAGGTCAAACCCGGGAACCTTGTCAACAATAGCCCTGGTAAAGTTCTCATAAACGGAATCATTAAATACACGGCCACCGTCATATCCGGAATGGAACAGCCCTATCACGACATCGCTACGCTCCCTGAGATCCTCTACATAATAACGGGCCGCATCCACCACATCGCGTGCTTCAAGTTCATTCATACGGTCTTTGGGAATGGTGTAGTTCACCACAGGAGTTGTCAGACCTATAACGGATATGTTTACCCCGTCTTTCTCTATTATGGTATAAGGCCAGACATAGTCACCATATCTGTAAAAACAGACATTGGCTCCCATTGTAGGGTAATTGGAATCACTGAAATAACGCTCGTAGCTCAACGCTCCTACCGCCAGATCATGGTTGCCCAATGCCATTGCGCTGCAGCCCAGATAACCGTAGGCCTGTGCAGGCAGGCTTTTCCTGTAATACTGCGATGTAACATCCTGATACACCTCTACGGAACCCTGCAGGATGTCACCGGCATCAAGATAGATTACGTTTTTATTCTGCTTACGCTCATTCTTGAGCAGAGTGGCCACTTTTGCCAAAGAGCCTTTACGCTCCGTTCCGTCCAGAAGATCCTTGTCAAAAATACGCCCGTGGACATCGGTTGTTGCAACAACACGTATTTCAACCACCCCGCGCCTGCCTGAGCATCCCGCCAGAATTATCCCCAGATACATCAGAACGCCTACTGTTATCAACCCCTTTTTCATCTTATGAATGACCAGGATTTCAGACTTATTTTGTCACTGGCAGTTATGTACAGTTTATCCTGCACACCTTCAACCTTCTTGATCAACGGAACCGTTATTACACTGTATTCATCAGGTGAATCCACCTCTGCAACAGCCACGTATGTTCCCCATTTGCCGGCAAAACCGGTTGTCACGGCAATCATACCCTTGCCTTTCACCTGTGCAGTGAATCCTTCAGCTCCATCCTGGAAATCCACCTTGGACAGGCACATCCATGAATCAGCCGTCATCTCTGCGGTACATATCCACTCAGAATGGTATTTGAAATACTTAGTAGTGACATTCCTGACCCATGCCATTGTCGGTCCCGGGACCTCCCGGTAAGGATCAAAGTTCCTGACTTGTGTCACACCCTTTTCTGATAATGATGATGCTGGCAGATTGCTTATTGAACCCTTGACAGTATCAACCTTTATCTCATTGATACAGGTACTGCGCAGTTCAACATTGTCATTGATATCAGAATTTGAACTGCGCATAGCTTTCTTGAGCGTACGGGTATGATACAATAAATAATACTTGCCTTTGAACTCCACAATGGCATGGTGATGGTTGCCACCGCCTCCAGCCCAACCCGCACTGCCGGGATTTTCTGAACAGCAACCCACATATGTGAACGGGCCAAGCGGATTATCAGATTTCATATATCCCACATTACCTCTGCCGGGACCGCCGTCTGCATTGAAATTGGCGCAATAGCTATAAAGATACTTTCCGCCTATTTTATTGATTCCGGCATCCTCAAACAGGCATGGGGGTCTTATCTCCACCGGAGTTCCCACGATTGATGTCATATTATCACCCAGCTGAACACAACGCGCCGATCCGGGATCGGCTGCATTCAGATTGTCAATGCCACCGCCAAAATAGAGGTACGCCTTTCCGTCATCATCAACCAGCACTGCGGGATCATAAACTGAAGGTACTACATTGCCGCCGCAATTGGGAGTACTGTGGCTTATCATAGCCCTGCCTATGGGATCTTTCCAAGGACCGTAAGGCGTATCAGCCGTGAGCACGCCTATTCCGCTGGAATTGTTTGAGAAATACATGAAATACTTCTCCTTACCGTCAATGGTCTTGTGTGCGGCACAGGGAGCCACATCTGGCTTGCCCATGAGGCAGGTCCTCCATTGCCGGCAACAGATTGAGAGCCATGATCGGTCCAGTTCACAAGATCATCAGACGATATGATGCTTACTTTTTTGCAATCTGTATAATCCCATGCGCCTGTGATAGGTTTTCCGTCTGTTGACCTGTACAGATGGTCATCAGTCATGTAAACGTAAAGACGGTCTCCGTCAACCATTCCGAACGGGTCTGCTCCGAACTTATGTCCCATAAGCGGATTGCCGTTTCCTACCTTCTTGAATGAAGTCAGTTTGACGCTGACCTCATCAAAGGCATCCTGTAATTGTTTTGCCGTCAGCTTGTTGGTACTTACAATATCAGGAACTGACAAGGTAATGCTGTCAATGGAACTCACCTCAATCTCACCGGCAATCTTAGAATCGGCCGTTATTGATACCTGATCATTTTCAAAGACCATGCTGTCCAACGTCACAAGAGAAAACTCACGTGCAGCACCTTCTTGCCAAACGGACATACTCCTGTAACCCTGACCGCTGACATCAACAACAGTCATCAACAGCAACAATGCGGGCAAAGCCTTTCTTATCATATCTGCTAATGTATTCAGATTCCCAGATCTTTCTTGAATCCTTCAATCTTCTTGAGAGCCTCAGCCTGAACCTTGAGGTAATCCTTCTTGTCAGCCATAGGCAGCTTAGCCTCCATGTAGAACTTGATCTTGGGCTCAGTTCCTGAAGGACGTACAGAAATCTTGTCACCTGCGGCAGTGAAGTACTGCAGTACGTTCGATGGCTCCGGCATAACCAGGTCAGTTACCTTACCTGCGGCATCAGTCTGTTTGAGCAGCTTGAAATCCTTTATCAGAACCACCTTCTCACCAGCCAGACTCTTTGGCGGGTTGGCGCGGAACTGTTCCATCATGGCCTTTATCTCATCGGCACCGCTCTTACCGGGCTTAACTACGCTTACGGCACCCTCCTGTGAGAATCCGTACTCCTGATAAGCATCCAGCAGCAGGTCCCAAAGGGTCTTGCCGTTTTCCTTGGCCCATGCGGCAATCTCAGCCATCAGTGAGCAGGCTGATACGGCATCCTTGTCACGGACAAAGTCCTCAGCCAGGAAGCCGAAGCTCTCCTCACCGCCGCCGATGTACTTCTTGCCCTTGGCGTTCTCATCGGCAATGACCTTGGCAATCCACTTGAAACCGGTGTAGCAGTCAAACATCTCCAGATTGTTCTTCTCGGCGATGCGGCTGATAACCTCGGTGGTTACGATGGTCTTTACGATGTACTCCTTACCGGTCATCTTGCCCAGTTTGGTGTACTGTGTTATGATGTAGTAGAGGAAAATCATTGCGGTCTGGTTACCGTTCAGCAGGGTCAGTTCACCCTTGTCGTTGCGGCAGGCCACGCCCAGACGGTCAGCGTCGGGGTCCGATGCCATTACGACATCCGCATTCAGCTTACGGGCCAGGGCCAGAGCCATAGTCAGAGCCTCGGGATACTCCGGGTTGGGTGAAACCACTGTGGGGAAGTTGCCGTCCGGAATCATCTGCTCGGGAACGCAGTTCACATTGGTAAAGCCCCACTGCTTGAGAGAGCGCGGAATCATCACGCGGCCGCATCCATGCAAAGGAGTATAAACAATACAGAGATCGTGATTACGCTTAACCAGGGCGGGATCTATGCAGATACCCTCAATTGCATCCAGATAAGGTTTGTCAACCTCCTCGCCTATTATCTTGATCAGGTCGGGATTACCCTTGAACTTTATATCCTGTACCTTGACCTTAGCCACCTCATCAATGATACCGGTATCATGCGGAGCCAGCACCTGTGCGCCGTCCTCCCAGTATGCCTTGTAACCGTTGTACTCACGCGGGTTGTGGCTGGCGGTAACGTTCACACCACTCTGGCAGCCCAAGTAACGGATTGCAAATGATACCTCGGGTGTGGGACGCAGATCATCAAACAGATAAACCTTGATGCCGTTGGCACTGAAAATATTGGCCACAGTCTCAGCGAACAGGCGTCCGTTGTTACGGCAGTCATGACCCACCACCACCGATATCTCTTTACGCTCCTTGAAATTCTTGTTCAGATAGTTGGCCAGGCCCTGGGTAGCCATACCCACAGTATATATGTTCACACGGTTGGTGCCTGCGCCCATGATTCCGCGCAGACCGCCTGTTCCAAACTCCAGATCCTTATAGAAAGCATCTATAAGATCAGCCTTGTCCTCTTTATTCATGAGAGCCTTTACCTCTTCACGTGTTTTCTCATCAAAAGAACTGCCCAGCCACTCCTGAGCCTTGGCAGTTACCATTCCTAATAATTCGTCCATATATAGTAAATTTGTCAAGTTCCACGAATGCACGCATACGCGCGTGCAAAAGACAAAAGTAACGTTTTCCCATGAATAGTTCAAGGGAAAAAATAAAAATCCTGTTACACTTAGTTAATAAGCCGATATCCGGTCTCCTAATCCTTTGACCTTCGGGTAATCCTGGCAAAGAACAGAGGCAGGAAAGTAGTGTGAGTACTGAAAAAGCGTAACGATATCAGGATGGACATGACGCAAAGCATGATGCTGACTGCAAGGCTGTAACTGAAATCATACACGGCGCAGAAGGCAGCCAATGCTATCAGGACGCCCTGTGTCAGAAAATATTTTACAAGTTTAGCACTCATAACAAATCCGTACCGCAATCTGCCCACCACCAGTACGATGACAAGGAAAGAGAATTCCCAAACAGAAAGTGATATACCCAGTCCTATCATTCCGCCAAACGCATATCCGCACACAGCACATACTATCAGCAGAATATAACAGAAAACCTCCTGCAAAAGAAATATTCTGGAGTCTGATTTGGCAAGGACCAGATAAGATATAGGCTGATAGACAGCCTTAAAGAACAGACCTATCACCGCCATCTGCGCCAGCAGTATCGACCCCTGGAATTTTTCATACTCAAGAACCACAAAAACCACAACAGGGATGCAGATCATGAAGAGAATCACAAGAGGTGCCGCCAGCATACACATGGCCAGGGACTGATTGTTCATGAGACGATAGGTCTGTTCCCTGTCATCCACAGTTGCGGAAAGCCTGGGATAGTACTCAGAATCAACCACTGACAGCAGGAACGTGGTCAGATAATTCACGAGCAGGTAACCGGCGCTGTACATTCCGGTCAGTTCAGCCCCACCCTTTCCTGTCAGGTATCTGGCTATAAAAGACCAGGCCCACGCCCCAAAAAAGGCAGCAACGGTCAATGACACACCAAAGCCTATCATACCTAAACCCTTTTGCAGAATGACACGGGAGAATGGCCTTGCCCTGTAGGGATATGACCTGAACGAATAGAAGCACGTCACAGCCATAGTTCCCAAAGCAGAAAGCACCAATGCCGGAATAATACCGTCAAGTCTGAGGAACCAATATAACGGGAATGAGATACACAATGAAAGGACACTTGCAAACAACTGGCTTAAAGCCACATTGCGCATATATTTGGTACCTTTCATCACAGCCATCTCACCTCCTGTAACAGATGCTGCGGCAACTGACAGGGAGAGGAAAATGAAATCAACTGCATAACCGGTATCATCAAACGCCCATCGGCCAAGAACAGGAGCCAGCGCAAGACATACAGCCATGCCTATGATTGCGGTCAGCAGAGCCCAGCTGCGGGTAACCATAATACGTTCCAGAAGATCGGCCTGGTCGGACTCATTGGCAGACTGTGATATCTGAGGCACCGCCACAGTCTGTATTCCCAGGTTCGTGGCATTCTTCACAATATCGGTAGTACGGTTCAGGTTTTCTGTTATACCGAAGCCCACCGGACCTAGCAGGAGAGACTTGACCTTGGCCATTACAACTGTAACAAGCATTGCAACGCCCTGCACACTGCTGAACACACCGGTATATTTCAGTATCCGGTCAAAAAGCCGGCGTTCCGTCCCTGAGTTTATATTGCCTCTCTCTTTTTCCACGATGATATAACGTGCAAGCCGCTGCAAAATTACTTTTTTAATAATATTATCACAATAAAAAGGGTTCCATAGACGTTTGAAGTAATAAATATGGCGCTGTTATCGGTTATTATCCCTGTTTACAATTCTTTCCAGACACTTGAAAGATGCGTCAACAGTATTCTGTCACAAAAGCCGGATGATACAGAGATCATCCTGGTTGATGATGGCTCTGACCGCGAATGCGCTGAGTTGTGCGACAAGATTGCCGTTAATGACAACTGTATCAAAGTGATACATCGCCCCAACGGAGGGCTGAGCGCAGCAAGAAACACAGGAATTGAGGCATCGGCCGGAAAATGGCTCTATTTTATTGACAGCGATGATGAATTAGCCCCTCATACGCTGGATGTAAATTTTGAGTGGCTTGAATCAAACCCGGAACCCGATATGCTTGAATTCCCCGTAGCTGTTCACTACGGTTCACCGGACTCCTATCTCCAATCCTTCAAACCTGAAACCGTCACCGGAGAACAGGTTTTCCGCCATTGGATCCTGAACGGAGGATACAACCATTGCTATACATGGAACAAGATCTACAGGCGGGAGCTGTTTGACCGTATCAGGTTCCCGGAGGGTGAGACCTTTGAGGATGCGGCCATCTGTCCGGATATCATACGCCAGTGCAGATCCATACGATATTCTGACAAAGGGTGTTATCACTACTTCAGGTCAGAAGGAAGCATCACCTCCAATTACAGTTTCAAGAACGTGGAGCCGCTTTTCAGGAACAGTCTCAGGATTCTCTGCATCATTCAAGAGCAGAACCTGGATGAATCATGCAGAATACAGCTTTGGAACATCTGCCTGAACAGGCTCACGGACCTGAACCGGTGCAAAGACCCTGATTCCCGGTATCTCTCAGTCCATGCACATGAACTGAACAGTTCGAAGCCCGGGCCCGCATCCATACTACGTTCCGCCATCCCTTTCAAACAGAAGATAAAAGCCCTGACCGCGTGGCTCTTTGGAGTAAGAGCGGCCTGTGCTGCATTAGGCATAAAGAAATACTCATGACTCTATCAGTTATCATACCCTACTTCAACCCTGACAGCAATCCCGAACTGGAAAGACTGCTTATCAGAGCCATAAAGTCCGCCTCAGACAATCTTAGCGGTGTCTGTGAGTATGAACTGATTGTGGTCAATGACGGTTCACCCTCTGACCCCGACATAAGTTCAACATCGGACAGCATAAGGTATATACGCCGTGAGCACGGCATGCTGGGAGCCGCCAGAAACACTGGAATAGAAAATTCCGCCGGTCAACTGATAACATTCCTGGACGCTGATGATTTATACTTCCCCAATTCACTGGCTCCATGTATCAAAGCCATGGAGGATACCGGCATTGACCTGCTGGGTTTCGGGATGAAGTGGATTACAGACAACGGCACAGATATACAGGCAACAAATTCAAAACCCGTTTTCGGCAAGCCCGTTTCAGGCAATGTATATATGCGATCCCATAATCTGTTCGGCAGCGCATGCCGTTATCTCATCAGGTCATCACTCATAAAGGACAACGGCCTCAGATTCATGGAAAACGCATATAAGGAAGATGAGGAGTTCACTCCCCGGATGATGCATTTCAGTAAGAGATACTTTGAAACCGCATTCCCCGTATATGCATATTGCATACGTAAAGGTTCCATCATAACTGATGACTCAAAACAGATGACAGAAGCCAAATCGGCCGACACCCTCAAGGCTCTGTCACATCTGCTTGAGTTCAGGCAAGAACACCGTTCAGAACCGCATGAAGGACTGGACCGCAAGATCAGCTATCTGGCCATGGATCACATAAGGGTAACACTGCGCCGCAATGACTGGCGCACCGCCATAGAGGAACAGACAAAAGCGCTTGCATCAATGGGGCTGTTCCCGCTGCAATGTGAGAATGCCTCCCTGGGGTTCAGATTTTATTCAACACTCTCAAGAAGCAAAGCCGGGCTCCGCATTCTTAATCTGGCTGAAAAGTTCTACAAATGAAGATACTATTGTTGGGAGAATACAGCAACGTACACAATACGCTTGCCATCGGGCTCAGGAAACTTGGCCATCAGGTTACCGTAGCCAGCAACGGTGATTTCTGGAAAGACTATCCGCGTGACATAAATCTTGACCGCGACATGAGCAGCGGATGGGGAACGCTCTCCTTCATGTGGCGACTTATAAAGGCACTGCCCCGTATGCGCGGTTATGACATAGTCCAGCTCATCAGCCCCCTCTTCCTGGAACTTAAGGCAGAGCACATAATGCCCTTCTACCGATATCTGCGCCGTCATAACGGAAAGATTCTGATGGGATCTTTCGGCATTGACTACTATTGGACCAGTGTAAATACATACATCAGGCCGTTAAGATACAGCGATTTCAACTTCGGAGACCGGATTCGCACTGACAATGAAGCCCTGATATACCAGAAGGAATGGATAGGTACACCTAAGCAGACACTCAGCGAGGCCATAGCCACAGACTGTGACGGCATCATAGCCGGGCTGTATGAATATTGGGCTACATACAATGAGGTTCACACCTTATGTCCTGACGGCCGTGAGATACGGGACAAGATGCGATTCATACCCTATCCCATCGTGATGCCTGAGATTTACCATACATCATATTACGGAGGTCCGCTCAAGCTCTTCATCGGCATTAGCCGCAACCGCTCCGCATATAAAGGCACAGATATCATGCTCAGTGCAGCAAAGAAGATCAGTGAGAAATACCCTGACAGGATTGAGCTCAGGATTGCCGAAGGTGTTCCGTTTGATGAATACAGACGCCTGATGGACGGCAGTGACGCCATACTTGACCAGCTTTACAGCTACACGCCATCCATGAATTCGCTGCTTGCCATGTCAAAAGGAATAATAGTAGTAGGAGGAGGTGAGCCTGAAAACTATGAGATACTCAACGAGAATGAGTTGCGCCCCATAATAAACGTTGAACCAAGTGAAGAGAATGTATACAATCAACTTGAGCAACTGATTCTTCATCCGGAGCGCATACCTGAACTGAAGCGCCAATCCGTTGAATACATAAAACGCCACCATGACTATATCAAAGTGGCGCAGCAGTACTTGGATTTCTATTCAGAATTATAAGACCACCTTCGGGGCGTGTCTCTTTCTTATCTTCCACCTTATATCCGATATGTAACGGCGGAAGAATGATCCATAGTCATACAGATATTTGAGTGACGGCAGAGAGAGCATAAGCAACACTGCCGCAATCTTCCAGTTGAATAACAGGAAATAGACCAAAGCCCATATTATCAACGCAGGGATGGCTAACCCCAGACGTACTCCGTACCTTACGGTATTGTAAAACGCATCATCCTTTACTCCTCTCAAAATCAGGATGATAGGAATCCACTTTATTGAGCCCACAATACCACAGAAGAAGTAATACGGTGCGCCCAGAATTGCAACCAGAGTCTTAAGGAACAGCTTAAACCCGCCCGGCTCATTGGCAATTGAATATACGGAAATGCCGTTCTGGATTCTCCACAGGCGTTGCGCATCAACCTGACTGAACAACTCACGCGCCTTATCAGGGTTATTCTCCCTGAGGGCAAGAGCCTCAGCAACAGCATGCTTGTCAACAGCCTGGATCTTAAGAAGTCCTTTTAGTTCAGTGCCGCCAATCTCTGCAAGCGTCTTCTGGAAATACTCCGGATTGTCAGCCTTGAGTTTAGCATACTCCCAGACTGCATCATAATCCTCATCATCAGGAATATAGACAATCTGCTCAGCAAGCCTTTCTGTAAGCAGTTCACGCAGCTTGAGCAGCACCACAGGCTCCGGCTCATCGGCATGCTCCTTCATGAGCTCCGTAATGTTGATGGGCTTGCCAAAGCGGATCAGGACCTTGCTGCGAAAACGGAAATAATCACTGTACTCTATTCCGATAGGCTGTATATAAACAGGCTTACCTTCAGGTGACTGTGCAATAGCGGACTCAGCTATATGGAAAATGCCCTTGCTCAGTTTAAGCAATGAGTGCTTAGGCCTGTGTGTAGCCTCAGGGTAGATAACAAACGGAACTCCGTCCAGCACCACTCCTGTAGCCTGAGCAATTGATTCATCATTATGTTTTACCGCATTGATGCCGTCCCTGATCCTGTAGATAGGCATCACACGCAGGAATGACAGAGCTTTTCTGGCCCAGTTCTTCTTGAAGATATCAGCTCTGGCCACAAACACCTTGCGGATCCTGGTTGATGAAAGCAGCACCATAGGGTCCATAAGAGCGTTTGTATGGTTTGCACCCCATATCACGCTGCCGTCAGAAGGGATATTCTCAACACCCTCAACCTGATATTTGCGGTATGAGCTCTTGACTGACCAGTCAACAAAGATTTTCAAGAATGTATAGTTGGGATCTCTATCTTGAATGTGTTTTCTCATTTCTTACGCAAGAATTTTGAAAGGCCTGTCGTATCAAAAGCCGAAAAACGGAACGCCGTTCCAAGCAGCAGGCCCGATATGATATGCCATACTCCCCACCATGCTGTCACGAACACCATACCGCCCTTGGCTATCTCTGGCGGGAATATGCCGGTATTGAACAGCAACAGCAGGCCCAATCCTGAATTCTGGATTCCGGTCTCGATGCAAACGGCGCGACGGTCCTTGACAGGTGTCTTGCCTATCGTGGCGGCTGAATAGCCTATTCCGAAACCCACCAGATTGTGGATAAGGACAACAACAAAAATAAAACCTATGTATTCCTTGAAAAGGATTATGTTCTGTGAAATCATCATTCCCACCACGCTCAGGAACACCACAATGGAGAGATATCTCATTATCTCCTTGAGCCGTGCCGATGCGTTGGGAGCGAACTTGACTGTTATCAGACCCAGCAGTACCGGAATGCCTATTATGATGACTACAGTCAATGCGATCTGCAAAGGCGGCACCTGCAGGGTACGCAGCACATCACCCGCAGAGGCATCCATGTATTTTGTATAGAGGCCACCCCATATGGCATAATTCATAGGAGTGAATATGGGTGCCGCCAGAGTTGTGATTGTACTCATCAGCACAGAGAGTTCAGCATTGCCCTTGGCGTATGATGTCATGAAGTTGGATACCGCCCCACCCGGACATGAAGCCACCAGAATGAGGCCCATAGCCACCATAGGAGGCACAAAATTGTGGAACAGCACGCAAAGCAGGAAGGTAATCAGAGGCAGGATGAACCATTGGCATATCAAGCCTATGAACATGGAACGCGGGCGGTTGAACACCCCGCGGAAGAACTGAGGTCTGAGGCCCAGCGCCACGCCGTACATCACAACAGCCATAAACAGCATCAGCAGCCAGTTTCCTGTCCTGTTGAAGTTTATTGAAAGTGTATCCAGCTGTTGAAGGCTCTCGTACATTATCAGTTCCTATTAATTACTCTTTGAGTAAAAACCTGGCAAACTTAACAAATATCCTCCAAACAACCAAAATCACGGGGATTGATTGTACTTTTGCAGAACAAACGTACCTCATGAAGATTCTGCTTATAGTTGTAGGCAAGACTGACCAGCAGTGGCTCACTGAAGGCATTGCCCAGTACACGGAACGGCTCACCCATTTCAGCCAGTTTGAGATGCAGGTAATACCCGATATCCGCAACACCCGCAGCATGGATCCGCAGGTACAGAAGGTGCGTGAAGGAGAGCAGATCCTTAAACTGCTACAACCCTCTGATGACGTAATTCTGCTTGATGACAAAGGGCGTGAGTTTACATCGCCTGAGATGGCCGCATGGCTTGAAAAACGCATGGCACAATCAACCAAACGGCTGGTATTCATCATAGGCGGCCCTTACGGATTCTCTCGCGATGTCTACACACGCATACCCAGCCGCATATCGCTTTCGCGAATGACGTTCTCACACCAGATGGTGCGCCTTATCTTTGTAGAGCAGTTGTATCGCGCCTTTGCGATACTCAACAACCTGCCCTATCATCACGAATGAAAGCTGTTGATCGCTTTGATTACAGTTTCTGCCTCTTGTTCTGTAAGAACCTGACTGATAGGGAGGCTTAGCTCCTGAGCGTGGATACGCTCGGTAATGGGCAGACTCAGACTGTTCCACCCAGCATAGCACTGCTGTTTGTGGGGAGGTATGGGATAGTGTATCAGTGTCTGGATTCCGTTTGACTTGAGATGTTGCTGGAGTTCATCCCTGCGCTCGCAGAAAACGGGGAATATATGCCATACGTTTGACTGCTCCGGCAGGCGCTCAGGCATAGTCACCAACGGGTTGGTTATGCCGTCCAAATAGAGTGCGGCAATACGTTTGCGGGCATTGTTGTCATCATCAATATGACGCAGTTTCACTCTAAGTATTGCGGCCTGGACCTCGTCCATGCGGCTGTTGCGCCCACGGTAACGGAAAACGTATTTCTCACTTGAGCCATAGTTTGCGAGAGTCCGGACGGTCTCAGCCAGGATACCGTCATCAGTGGTTACGGCTCCTGCATCGCCCAACGCACCCAGATTCTTGCCGGGATAGAAACTGTGTCCGGCAGCATCGCCCAGAGAGCCGGTTTTGCGTCCGTTAAGCGTCTCACAGCCGTGAGCCTGAGCATTATCCTCAATCAGTTTAAGGCCGTGACGGCGGCATATCTCAGCCATCCGCCCGGACCATGAGAGACGTCCGTACAGATGTACGGTCATCAATGCTTTGGTACGCGGTGTAATAAGACTCTCTATAAGCTCTTCATCAATCTCAAGAGTCTCCAGCTTAGGCTCCACCAGAACTGGTTTCAGACCGTTCTCCGTGATAGCCAGAATTGAAGCGATATATGTATTGGCCGGAACCAGAACCTCATCGCCCGGCTCCATAACCCCCATCTCCATGTAGGCACGCAGTATCAGCCAGAGGGCATCAAGACCATTGGCGCACGCTATACAGTTGCGTGAACCTATATACTCAGCGTACTCACTCTCAAATGCCTTTACCTCATTACCCAGCAGATACCAGCCACTGTCCACAGCAGCAAATACCGCATTGTGTATCTCATCGGAGTATTTCCCGGTAATCTTGCCTAGAGGCAGAAAATCTATCATAGTTCAAAACAACATTTCATAAGTATCATAAACCACCGCACGGGCTCCGAATCCCTCCTTCTGCGATATAAGCCCCTCATTGAGGTTTGTGCCTCCCACCAGTGTCGAGGTTCCATAATCCATGAAACTGCGGGACTTGAACACATCATCCATAAGGGTTCCGAACAGCAGATCAAGCGCACCCAGTTCCTTTCCCTTAACAGACGATGCTATATATTGCGTCTTAACAACCGTTCCCGTATCATAAATTACGGTTCCCGCAATGATCTGATCCGCATCCTTTACCACATACAGTCTGATGGAATCAGGAAAACGGCTTTGCAGCAACCTTATCTCATCAAGGGTATGAACCGGTTTGGAGTCATATTTGTCACGTAGCAGCTCAGACAGGATGTTCCAATAATCCTCAATATCCTTTTCAAAGTTTCCCTCCACAACCGCCAGGCTGTTCCTGGTAGCCTTCTTGTATCCGCGCTTGCGCAGAGTACTTAACGGAATGCGCTTGGACAGGTCAACTATGGAACTAATTTCACGCTTCTTTATGATAGCGCCGTTTTGTGAGAGCGCATATAGATCCTCATCGGCCGGAAGTGAACTGTAGATTCTGGGTACAGGCTTGTATATCCATCTTACTGCCCCAAGATTCTTTTTCATCCATTCAATAGCGCATCGGAATACCTCCAGGGCATCCTCAGCAGTAAAATTGGCTCCGGTTATCAGGCCGCCGTACGTGAGCCCGCCGTGTGACTGTACTGTGCTTTCATCCTTAACCCAGTTGGCAGGCAACAGAGCCAGCAGCGCACCTTTCTTATAGAACATAAGTGAGCAGTCAGTAAAACGGTCAGAGTGATAATCCATATAACCGCGGTCCATAAGGAAAGTACCGTTCTTGGAACTCTTGACAAAACGGTTCCAAATCTCACGGTGGGCGGGTTCATATGGAACTGCCATCACTTTGTTATTGCTATATTCAGGATGGTCCAACACATAATCTTCAGTACGGAACGGATGCGATGTAAGCACCATAACTGAAGTATTCGGTGCAAAATCCCTCAATTCACACCATATACCCGGAGGCAATAAGATTCCTCTGGAGGCTGAATCCATCAAGATCTCAGCCTTATCAGTTCCGTCATCAATCAGCAGTCTGAAACTGCCGGTAACGGGTACCAATACCTGAGAACACTCTATATGTGAATGTCCGCCACGAGTCTTGTCTCCCGGCATACCGTACATCCAGAAAACACGCTCAATATGGAAAGGGATATGATTTACACCTTCTACGAATGACAGTGCGCCCCTATCATCCTCAAACTTGGGAAAATCAATTACTCTGCAACCGTGCGGCAGTTTGATGGAACTGTCTTTTGACATGATTCAAAAATGGAAAGCAAGCTTTTCTCTTGTAAAGATAACGATTTTTGTGCGGCTTTGTTGTTTTTTGAAAAAATATCATCTCAAAACTTGCAGAACTCAAAACTGCGCATTACCTTTGTGCCCGCTTAAGGATTCCGGATAACGGTTCCCAGGGAAGTTTGGGTGAGTGGCTGAAACCAGCAGTTTGCTAAACTGCCGTACGGGTAACCGTACCGGGGGTTCGAATCCCCCAGC